>OBEQ011637738.1_pt1 | contig 21004 bp, 21 predicted proteins | sample 1670901 | NCBI WGS metagenome assembly OBEQ01 (sample SAMEA104232315, study PRJEB22302) | groundwater metagenome | biome: forest; feature: aquifer; material: groundwater | place: USA | collected 2011-08-07 | depth 5.4 m
AGCTAGAAGCTTTCCAGTCCCGGCGTCGCTTCACTCCGAAAAAATGGAGCGGAAGGATTGACCGGAATGAGTGGAAACTTTCCGCCGGAATCACTGGAAACTTTCCGCCGGAATCACTGGAAACTTTCACCGGAATACGCACCGATAAATCAATGATAGACGATTAATGAGAATCAGTGCCGTCCCGAGTCATTCTTCCTCATTTTATTAACTCCATCTTAATCCACGCTATTAAAAGAGTTGCGCTTATCAAGGCTGTTTGAGAAGTTGAAAGTGTTCAATCGTGTGTTAGGTTTTAATTGACTTTAGAAATCCCACGAGGGAGAGGAGAACAAAATGATATTTTTCAAAAAGAAGGCGAGAACTCAAGTCAATAATCTGGTGTTTATTTTAATTTTAACACTAATGATTAATCCGTACTTCGCTCCTCCAATTTATGCCGTGGATGGACAGCAACCAGTAGCCACGCAGGCGGGTCAGGCTCCAACAGCTGCTCAGACTCCTCAGGCAACAATTCCGGCAGTTCCGAATCAACCGGCTCAACAACTTACTTCAGCTCAGCCAGCTCCAGCCCCGGTTCCAACAACAACAACTTTTCAACCTTTTCTTACTACTATTGCGGCGCCAACAACTCCATTATCAACAGCAACCCTTACGACTCAAACTCAAACACCGACAGACACGACAGCAACGCCTACATCGTCTACATTATTATCATCAGCCTTTACGACTCAAACTCAAACACCAACAACGTCAACAACACTGTTGGATCAAAACGGCAAGCCCATTGGGAGCATCTACATTGATGGAAAGACCGCGCGTGTTGTAGGACAAGACGGAACCGAGCAGAATTACGAAGATATCGCATTAATCAGCCAACTCATAGAGGCATCCAGCAGCGTCATCGAGGCGATGATTAACGGTAGAACTTATATCGGCACGATCATCAATCCCGATTCGAAATTCGGGGAAAAATTGGATGTCTATGGAAGGCCTGGGCAGTCTGAATCCAAACCCGCTTCAGATAGTACGACTTCGATGATAACATCTCAACAAGGAGCGGCTCCAGCCCCGACTCAAACGCCAACGTCATTGGTAAGCATGGCCGGATATGGAGGGTCAACCACGCCCGCTCCAACGCCCGATCCAGGTAGTAGTGTGCTTCCTTCGATGATGGCATTTCAAGCACCATCGACGCCAACCACGAGCACAGTTGCAAATGCCACCACCACACCTGCCACACCCGTGTATTTGCAGGGCAGGCCGATTACAAATGAGACAACTTCGTCTGCCAGAACCTATGTGATGCAGGGCAGGCCGATTAAACTAAATGAGCCGCCTTCGCCTGCGACAGACACGACTTCAGCACCGCCAGCCACGAGCACAGTTACAAATGCCAGAATCGGCGATGACAAGTATGTGATGCAGGGCAAGCCATATAAATACGATGAGACAACTTCACCTGCGCCAGCCACGACTCCAATTACATTGACAGGCACGTCCGGAGGTGGACAGCTTGCAGGTAGCACAACTTCGATGATGCCATTTTTTCAACAAGAAGCGGCGCCAGCTACTACTCCAGCTGTGGCTCAGGGCAAGCCGATTACAAATGAGACAACTTCGCCTGCGAAAATGGGCGATTATGGCAGGTCTAAGATAGATACTACTAATAAATTGGGGATAAACGACAAAAATATAGGCGTGACAAAAGATACGCCGCCTATACCTATAGAAAGTACACCTCCACCTCTACCGATTACATTGGCAAGCGTGTCCGGCGTGTCTGGCATGCCCGGATATGAACAGTTTATCCGCAGTGCGGTTTCGTCGATGATGAAATTTTTTCCAGGCGGTGCGGCTCAGGGCGAGCCGGATTTTCTGAAGGACCAGCAGCTGGCTAAAAATCAGACAACTTCTATTTTGTTGGGCATGCCGCAAGGCGGCGGTGATTGGTCGAAGCCAACTCGCGATCAGTATAATGCCTGGCGCGATCGGCAATTGAATGGCTATCGGATCACACACGCCGATGGCACTTTCACGGATATGCCTCCAATGGATGCAAAAGATATAATGTCTTATAATCGTTGGAGTAGCCTGTCGCCGTTAGACGGCGGCGGGATGATGCAAGGTAGGCCTCAACAGGGCGGTACAGGACAGGTCGGCGGTAGGCCAGCCGTTGGCTTTGAACCTGGTTCTGGCGCTCCTGCCTTAGGCGGCAGTGATCTCAGAGGTTTTCCAAACGCTGGCCCTGGTGCAACCGCCTCCTCCGGCTTAGCCGCTGGTATTTTAAGACCTGCTCAGGCTGCAGCATCTCCTGCGGCAGGACCAGCGACAGCGCGTGGAGCAGGAGGATCAGCAGCACGTGATCCAGGACCATCTGTCGATTTATTTCTCCCGTTTGGAGCATTGATTCCTGCAGGATTACCATCACCACAAGCGCCTGGAGCGGGGGAACCAGCATCTCCTGTGGCAGGACCAGCGCCGTTAGCTCCGGCGAATAAACCAGCTCCTCCAAAAAAGTCTTTTCAAAATGATACTGAATTTTTTGATCGATTGTTTGTGCAAAAGCCATTCCTACCATTATCAAAGCCATTATCATCAATATTTTTTGAGCAGCCTCCCGGTTCTCCCGGCGGGAATCCTTCTCCTCCTGAACCTCTCCCCTTTTTGGTTGGAACAACTATTTATTACTACGGACAAGGACCTGATGGTCCTCTGTTTGGGGATGCGGGTGGGCCCTGGGGTACGGATGGGGCTTCATTAAATAAGCCGCCGGGGTACAAACCCCCCGGTTTTCCTCAGGTGACTGAGGGACCACCACTAAACCCAGTAGAATACATCAAAAAGCAGTATCCATTTCCGAAGCCGAAGCCTGGGCCTTTTTTTTGGGGAGATCAAGTACCATACACAGGACCCGTGTACGTACCCGAAGAACCTGAAGCAAAAGCACTTTACGAAGAGATGATAAAAGCGATGGTAGAAGAAAACAAAAAGATTAACAACCTAAAACCGCCAATGCCGAAGCCCACGGTTGCGCCTATCGTTAGTATCGGAAGTCAGCTCTTGTGGGGACTAGGGGTGGTGGCAACTTTTTATGTTGTAGCAGACACAGTCATAGATCTAGTTACACATGCGATAGTGCAGTCGTATAATAACCAGAATAATGTGATATCTCCGGGACTGAACCTTAAGCAGTTTGAGCAGGGCCTTGCATCAATAAAGCTATATCCCGGGATGAGGCCCGACGCGATAGAAGAGCAAGTCTCTGAGCTGGAAAGGCTCCTAGGAGCCTTTCCAGCTAAGGATCTCACCAAAACGCATATTGAAAACCTGACGAAGATCATCGTGTCCTTAAACAAAAAGATAACTGAATTGGTAACTAGTACACCACCAGGTGCAATAATAAAACCGGCTGACAAAGTTGCTCTGGAAAGGTTATATATATTGCGCCTCAGGCTTTCCGCGATGCTCAAATTCTTATCCTATTATTATCCTAAAAGTTAAATGAAATAAAATGGGGTCTTGACATTTGACGAACGAGCGGTACCCCTTCCAAAAGTGCCGCAGTCAGCTGCCGAGCAATTCAGTGTCTACCATACTTCTGTAAGGTCCCTCCTGCAATAGAAATTTACGATATGCCTCCCGCCGCTGAGTGTCGCTTGAACCCATTCCTTTTTTCATGGCATCGGTTCTCCTAGGGACGGAGGTTGATGATACGCATCCTCCAAGAACCGAGTTATAGTTGCTGTAAATTTGTACCTTTATTTTTCTACCAGGCCGCGGGCCATTTGGTGAAGTTCTTCACTCGCCAGGGCCTTTAACCTTTTCTTGACCACCCGGTAAAAATATTCTTTTTCGGTCTTGGTAAACGTTTTATCCTCAAGACGTTTCTTCAGAAGCTCTTTTTGCCGAGGCGTGAACAGTTCCGAAAGCAAAAGCTCAAGTTCCAGAGCGCGGCGTTTCTTTTGGACTTCATCGCCTTCTTCGCGATGGACGCCATAATTGCGGAAATTATTTTTGAGCCGTTCTGTGGACAACTTTACATCATCATCTAGTTGGAGATTTTCGGATTTTAAAAATGGCGTTCTGAATTGTTGTACCAATTTCCCTGTTGCTTTCGCGCCGGCCCACCTGGCTAAAAGTTTTAAGACTCGAGGGTAATACTCCATCATTCCGAATAACTCAAAAAGTAAATGACTTAAAGTCAGCATAACCAGGAGACGATGTTCTGTCTTTTTTGAAAAGACATTTGAAGGCCGCCAGTTCTTATGCTCCCATTCAAGCACTTCTTTCTCTTTGAGCACACTAGCAAGGACAACCGGAAATCCCTCCAGAAGTCTTACGTCATCCTGCTGCAAAAGATTCGCGAGGAGTTTTTCACCGGACTCTGCTGGCTTGGGTCTCATGAGCGCATATCCATATTGCGCCAATTGGTCCATTAATTGGTTTTTATCTGTTGTTTTCATGATTTTCTCATTCCCTTCACCCGGCTGAGTAAAACTTCAAGATTTCTAAGGACCTTCTCTTCGCCGAAATAATATTTTGCCGTTTCCTCGTACCTTTCTTTTAATTTTTTAAGATCGACCTTCTCATTCTTAAGAAGTGCGAGACTATCTTCAATATCTACCCGGGTTCCCCGAAACATTTTAGAAATAATCAAATCCGTAGGATTAAGCGCGCCAAGATAAATTTTCTTCCATTCCTTGATTTGCCTATTGCCTCCCGCTTCCAGCGGAGATGTCAAAAGCTCCGTCTGATAAATCGTCTTGCCCAGATATAAGTCAAATTGGATGTTTTCATCAGAGCGTTTCCAACTGTAACCGGTTACTGGTGAATAACCTGTTTGCTTCAAGAATTGTGCTAATCGTTTGTATTCCTCTTCATTTGGAACCAAGAAATCCACATCTTTAGTGGACTCCTTATAACCTAATAACGTCAGGGCCGTACCGCCGCAAGCAATAAGATGGATGATTCCTCGTCCCGGGATAACCTCATCCCAAGCAGACAAAGTATTCATAAGTTCACTGTTATTCACTCGATATTCCATAAGAGAAAAATACAGGAAAAAAGGGCAAAAGTCAAGTTATAGATGTATATATTTATACAGTAGTATGTATTATTTAATACATTTTAATGTATAGATCAATACATTAAATAACCTGATTAAACCCTTACTGCGAGGCCGCGGGTTAGTGAATCACTTCCGGTTCTTGGAGGGACGCATATCATCAACCTCCGTCCCTGGCAGAACCGATGCCATTTTTTGTTTGTAAAACTAGAACTTTTTCTCATGGTATTCTTTATCCCACTGTTTCTTGTATCTCCATATATTTCTCCAGTATTTCCATATATTTCTCCGGTACGAAATCATGCTTTTCAAAGTGTAGAACTCTCTAAAATGGTACCATATTCTCTTATCTTCCCCGATTTTTTGGAACATGATTGTGTTCTCGGGTAGCGCTTTAATTTCTTTGTAGTCCTTTCTATTCTTTTGTATATAGGAAGCTACTAATTGCGTAGCTCTCAACCATGAATCATCAAACATGATATAACCGTCCTGTTCCAACATTTTGTCTATGAAATGAAAATCTACCATTATGTATTCAAAAAAATGATTGCCATCGATGAATGCAAAATCTAGTTTAGTGCCCTCTTCTAGTAGACGAGGCAGCGCGTTATGAGATTGATCTTTTATAAAAGTTAAGTATTTCTCAAGCCCTAGTTTTTCCAAATTCTTAAACCCTAAATTTCCCCATATTTCTGTTTTGGGATCTATGACAATATGTTTGCTTTTGGTTGCGTTAATTATATGTGCTGCCGAACAACCATATGCGAAACCTATCTCAAGCGTCTTCTTTAAGTTATTCTTTTGAATGAACTGACTAATAAATTCTGCTTGGACTTTACGTATGGCCACATATCTAAATCTTTCGGGTATTTCCAATTGGTCATACAGAGATTGAGTCATATATACTGCTCATTGCATTCAGACCCCGCTAGCCCCCTGATATAATTGGACCGCGGATAGTAGAGAAACCAGCGGGCGTGAAAGGGGCAGCAAATGCCAAATCGGAAATGGAGCGATGATGAGAAAAGACTTGTTGTGTTGGAGCTTTTAAAAGGGGGCAAGAGCGTGGTGACGCCGAAACCCAGATCGACTTGCGCAATAATGGTGTCGCCGTCAACAACGCGTTCGATTTCCGCGTAGTATGTGAAAAGATCTGATTCGGTTTTACCTTTGGCCTTCTCAAGCCGGTACGTGTCGCCTTTTACCCAAATGGATTCGGCGATGTCACCCGCTTTCAACGCCCTCGCACCTTTCATCAAAGCTTCCTTAAATGAAGAAAAGCCGAGATCGATTTTAAATTCGGGTTTTTCTGGATGAATTTTTTCGGTCCGGATTAATCGATAGGTATAAGGCAGGCCTTTCCTGGACGTGAGGAGTTCGATTGATTTTCGGAGGTGGCTGCTTGAAGATTCGCGCAAGCGGGCGGTTGGTTGTCTTTCTCACTTCCGCTTCAAGCGCTTCAGCCGTCCACTCAGATTTGACCGCACGGTCTAAAAGTTCCCAACGCTTTTCTTCGTCGGCTACTGTAATCAGCGCTCGGTAGTGGGTCCAAGAAAGTTGCCGGCCGGCCACTTTCTTGAATTGCTGGGCAAACCGTAAAATAACTCACAAGCAACGCGATTCCGGAAAGACCCACCAAAACATAAATGACACGGGTAATTGCTGTCGCTTCTCCAAATATCCGTTCGACCAAATTAACCTGCAAAATTCCGACAAGTCCCCGATTCCATGCACCAATAATCGCTAATGCCCCTACCACCTTGCAAAGCAAACACGCTTGTTTCAACATGTCATGCCTCTCTCGGCTAATACTTCATGATCTACTCGCTGCAATTATATCACGATCAAACAGGAAACAAAAAACGATTCTTCGACAAATTCAATCAGAGTGGTGGCGATCGTCTTGGTTCTCCGCCAACATCATATCCCGCGCTCGAATGGGCGAAAGATCTTTCAAAATACTATCCGGTTGTTTTTCATCTTCCGTTGATAAGCTTGGCGGATCAACGGTATTCATTCCCCCCTCCAAGAGGTAACAGCCGCTTAAACAAAAAATTCCCAACAAGCCAAAATCAAAGTGAGAGAAATCTTCCTTTTGATTCTCATCTTCTACACCCCTCTTTTATCGAACCCCTGAAATAAATCCCGATGGATATGAATTATACTCGAATCTGATACTTTTCGAAACGGTGCCCATCGCAAATGAGTCATGTTTACTATTCGGATGAGCTAGCGTATAATATTTCGTCAAATAAAAACATAAGTTTTACCCTGTCGAAAAAATGCATACAAGATGAAAATTCAAATCCGAAGTGGTCAAGACGGTATCGAACTGATCGGCCTGGAAGGAGATCTTGATTTTGACTCCTCCCCCAAATTGAAACAGGAATTTACAAAATTGGTCGAAAAGGGAGCTGCGAAAATTTTGATCAACCTGAGAAAAGTAAACTATATTGACAGCTCTGGGCTTGCCACTTTTATTGAACTCTTTCAGAAAATAAAACGTTACAAAGGGAAACTTGTCTTATTTAATCTTTCGGATGCTGTTCGAAATGTTTTCGAAATCGCAAAACTGGATTCCATTTTTCATCTGGCCAAAAGCGAACAGGAAGCTCATTCCTTGATCAGCTAATGATCCACCTTCTTCACTTCCTCGAATCTATTGAAAGAAGAATAAACCCGTTTTTCATTGAAGTTGCTCGACTCACGCGCCTGAGTCAGAATTTCCTTTATTGGACCTTAGTCGCTCCTGTCATCGGAAAGCGGGGCCTCAGACGCCATTCGTTTATAGAGCAACTTGTTTTTGTGGGAAATGAATCTGTTTTCATTATGTTTCTGGTTGCGGCTTCGGTTGGTGCTGTGCTCGCACTTCAAGCAGCTTATCAACTGAAGCAATTTGGTGCTGTCCTCTATACAGGCGCTCTTGTCAGTGTCTCAATGACTCGCGAATTAGGACCGCTCGTAACCGCCATTGTCATTGCAGGCCGCGTGGGTGCAAGCGTCACGGCAGAAATAGGAACCATGAAGGTTCAAGAAGAAGTCGACGCCCTTACAACTATGGGAATTCCTCCTGTTCCTTTTTTGGTTGTCCCCCGAATTCTCGCAATTTTGATCATGCTTCCCTGTTTAACCGTTCTGGGCAATACGATTGGAATATTCGGAGGGTTTCTCATCGGAGTATTAGGCTTGGGAATCGAGCCGGCTATTTATCTTCATAAGAGTTTTGACGCTTTAGTCCAAAAAGATATCATTACAGGAATCGCAAAAAGCATCGTCTTTGCCCTGCTGATCGGAATTATCTCAACGCATAAGGGGCTCTCCGTAGAAGGAGGAGCTGAAGGGGTGGGACGTGCCACGACGCAATCGGTAGTTTTATCCATTATCTCCATTATCATCTCAGATTGTCTTTGCACAGGAATCTTTTATTACGTCTTCCCATGAATACGGTGATTCAGGTTCAAAATATTCATAAGTGGTTTGGATCACGGAAAATCTTGGATGGGATCACGTTCGATGTCTGCGAAGGAGAAACGCTTGTCATCATGGGCGGTTCTGGCTGCGGGAAAAGCACGCTGCTTAAAATTCTAATCGGCCTCCTTGAACCTGACGAAGGAGGAGTTTTGATTTTTGGAGACGACATGGCTTCTGTTCCAGAAGATCAAAAAAATCGGATTCGAAAAAAATTTGGAATGCTTTTTCAAGGAGCGGCACTGTTCAACTCACTTGCGGTCGGAGAAAACGTGGCCCTTCCCTTGAAAGAACACACAAGCCTTGATGAAAACATTGTCCGGATTATCGTCAAAGTCAAACTTGAACTTGTCGGCTTAACCGGTTTCGAAAGCTTGAAGCCCTATCAAATCTCAGGAGGCATGAAAAAACGCGTGGCGCTGGCCCGGGCCATTGCTTTAGATCCAAAAATTGTTTTCTACGACGAACCGGGCGCCGGTTTAGATCCAATCACCGCACGCGTGATCGACCACTTAATTATGGATCTCACCAAAAAACTTAAAATAACGTCCGTTGTCGTCACGCACGAAATGAAAAGTGCATTCCGAATCGCAGATCGAATGATTGTGCTCCATCAAGGAAAAGTGGTAGCGTGTGATACACCTGACAAAATCCAAAATTCAACCAATCCTTATGTCCAACAATTCATCCACGGAGAAATCGATGGTCCTATTTCTTTCCAAGAAACAAGAGAACACTACCTCAAAGGAATCCTCGGCGAAAATGCTGAATCCTAAAGCTTCCTCGGAAGTCCGCGCAGGATTTCTCATCACCATTTCCTTGGTGGTGTTGATTGTTTTGCTCTTCACCGCTGGCAATGTCCAACTTTTCCAGAACACGCGTGAAGTACCTATTTTGTTTAACTACGTCGGCGGCCTTGAAAAAAATGCGCCCGCACGCCTTGCGGGATACAAAATCGGTAAAGTCTCCGACATTCGCTTCTCAAATACTTCAGAACGTAAGGTTGTTGTAACCTTGTCCATCGATAAAGGAATTAGCCTTAAAAAAGACAGTCAAGCCTTTATCGATGTCATGGGTTTCATGGGAGAAATGTTTGTGGAACTAACACCGGGCAGTCCTCAAGCGGAACCGCTTTCCGAAAAACAACCGCTTGAAGGTACAGATCCTGTTCCTGTCATGAAAGTTGTCAAAGAAGGTACGGAACTTCTTAAGGAATTCGAAAAAACTCAAGATTCGCTTCAAAAAATGGTGGGAGATCTTAAAGGAATCGTGGGTGAGAACAAACCCAACGTGGACAAGACCCTTCAAAATCTGAATGAAACCTCAGAGAATCTTAAGGAAATGACCCATGATCTTAAGCTTCATCCTTGGAAACTCTTCAGGAAATCAGGCGAGAAGAAAAAACACTTTCTCTTTGTTTAAGGAAGCAAAAATAAAACTGAGGTTACGAGCGCAGCGCAAAACGCGGATTTGAGTAAAATTTTGCGGCCGTGAAGTTTAAGCGCATTGGCAACAACCGCATCGTTGATCTTCCTCTTGCCGATATCCATATTTTGAATTCCCAATTCCGCGAAGAGGACGCACACCTTTTCTCGATCCTGAATCAAACCCAACATTCCCAAAAAAACCGGCAGAAACAAAATCAAACGCCACAAATGAGCAAAATGATTCATCGCAAAAACCAGCGCAAAAATCCCGCTCAAGGTCAGCATGGCAATTCCTAAGACAAAGCGCTTTTTGCGCTCGGCCGGCCCGATATTAAGCTCGCTCAACTCACCCCGTAACTGCAAGGTGTAATAATCGGCGCACGGTTTGCAAATGCCGTCTTCTGCAACCCATTCAGGATGTTTCCTTTTAATTTGATCGATGACGTGCTGATTTGTGTGATCTAAAAAAAGGATGAGATTTCGCTCCATACTCCTACCGCACATCGGACACTGGTAAGTAGTCATACCAAACTTTCCTTCCTTAAGTTGCTCACTGGCGAAACAAATTCAGATTTTCGCGATAAGCAGCGAGCTGTTTGGCTAAATCTTCTTCGCGGGTGCGTTCTTTCTCGACGACTTCTCCAGGCGCATTGGAAACAAATTTAGAATCTGAAAGGCGAGTTTCAATCCCGTGGATTACGCCTTCAAGCTCTGCGATTTTTTTTTGGGTGCGTTCTTCTTCTGCTTTCAAATTTTCAAGCGAAAGTCCTGCCACAAAAATTTCGACATCAGAATAGACACGACCGATCATTCCGCTTTCTTTTTTGATTTGCCTCTCCACAGAAATCTTTGAGACACGCGCTAGGAATGAAATTTGAGATTTAAATTCGTTAATCGATTCAGCCGCCTCTTTTGATTTGGTTCCGATTCGGACGTCTGGAAGTGTTTCATTCGGTTTCAAACCAAGGCGTGTTCTTAAGTCACGAACCCCAACCACCGTATCCTGAAAAATTTGGACATTTGAAACTTCTTTTTCGAATTTGCCTTTAAAACTGGGCGAGGGCCATGAAGTGAGCATAATTGACGATTCAAACAAGGGGACAGACAATACTTCTTGTCTGTCCCCTTTTTGTGATTTAATCCGTTCTTTTAAAAGATGCCAAATTTCTTCTGAAATAAACGGCATGAAAGGATGAAGCAGCCTCATGCTTCTTTCCAAAACATAAACTAAAACGGCTTGGACGGTAGGTTTTCGCTCAGGCGATTCCTTTCCTTGAAGCACAGCCTTAACCAGTTCGAGATACCAATCACAAAAAGAACTCCAGAAAAAATGGTAAACCACATTTGCTGCTTCATTAAAACGGAAATTTTTAAAACACTCGTTAATTTCTTCTGCAGCATGGTCCAATTCCGTTAAAATCCATTTATCGATCGCGGAAAGATTCGTGTCGTCCTGAGCGAAAGGAACATTTGTCATCCCCGAATGCGGCGGAGCAGCACTGCGGCAAAGCCGCATGTGTTTTAATCGTGGATCCATGGATTCCCGCTTTCCGCCCGGCGAAATGGCGGATCCGCCGCTTTGTTTGGCGGAAAAGCGTGCGGGAATGACGTCGGCCTCAGAATGACCGACGTTGCTCATGACGAATCTCGTCGCATTCCAAATTTTATTCGTAAAATTGCGCCCCATTTCGAATTTTTCACGCGAAAGGTAGACGTCCGTTGCAGCAAGCATCATGAGTGAAAAGCGGAGAGCATCCGCTCCCATTTCATCAATAATTTCCAAAGGATCAATGATATTGCCAAGCGATTTGGACATCTTCTGTCCACCTTCCACACGCACAGTGCCATGAATGAAGACATTCTGAAATGGAACTTCACCGAGGAATTCAAGCCCTGCCATAATCATGCGAGCTACCCAGAAGAAAATAATTTCTTGAGCTGTTACAAGTGTTGAAGTCGGGTAAAAATATTCAAGATCGCTGGGTCGATCAGGCGGCGAAGCAGCCCCCGAAGGGGGCCAGCCCAAAGTTGAAAACGGCCAAAGCCATGAGGAAAACCAAGTATCTAAAACGTCTGGATCGCGCTTTATATTTTTTGAACCGCAAGCTGGGCATTCTGTAGGATCTTTCCTACTAACAATGGGTTTCTTACAATCCAAAAGACATTTTTCAGTTCCCTCACAATACCAAACGGGAATTTGATGTCCCCACCAAATTTGGCGGGAGATACACCAATCACGGATATTTTCAAGCCAGCTCACGTACACTTTATTCCATCGTTCGGGATAAAATTTTACCTTCCCTTCCAGGTGAGCTTTCAAAGCCTTTTCAGCAAGCGGTTTCATTTTCACAAACCATTGCTTGGAAAGATACGGTTCCACAATCGTATGACACCGGTAACAATGCCCGACCGCATGGCCATGACTGACGCGTTTCACAAAAAGATTCTGATTTTCTAAATCATGGACGATTCGCTTGCGCGCTTCAAATCGATCGAGCCCCTGATAAGGACCTCCATGTTCATTAATCATACCGTCGGGATTCATCACATTAACTATGGGAAGCTTGTGGCGAGCTCCCATCGCAAAGTCGTTGGGATCATGAGCGGGCGTTACCTTCACAATTCCAGTTCCAAAATCAGGATCCACAAAGTCATCTTCAATCACGGGAATCACACGGTTCAAAAGTGGAAGGATCACTTTTTTGCCACGAAGATTTTTGTAGCGCTCATCCTTAGGATTAATCGCAACAGCGGTATCTCCCAACATCGTCTCCGGACGAGTCGTGGCAAGCGTGATATGGTCTTTCGAATTTTCGATTGGGTATTTGATGTAATAAAGTGCGCCTTCAATTTCTCGGTGGACTGCTTCCTCATCAGAAAGCGCGGTCTGGCAGCGCGGACACCAATTAATAATGTAATCGCCGCGGTAAATCAGCCCGCGCTCATAAAGCGTAACGAAAGACTCCTGCACCGCGCGCGAAAGTCCTTCATCCATTGTGAAACGCTCACGCGTCCAATCGCAGGAAGCGCCAAGCCGCCTTAACTGCCTCACAATCGTAGAACCGTGTTCCTCTTTCCATTTCCAAACAGCTTCTACAAATTTTTCGCGCCCAAGTTGATGACGGGTCTTTCCTTCTTTGGCCAGTTTCTTCTCAACCACATTTTGAGTGGCAATTCCTGCATGGTCCACACCCGGAACCCAAAGCGTTGGATCTCCTGACATCCGGCGCCAACGAATTAAAATATCTTGAATCGTGTTATTGAGCGCATGGCCCATGTGAAGAATTCCGGTCACATTGGGCGGAGGAATGACAATCGTAAATGCTTTTTTCTTGGGATCAACGGCAGGGGTAAAATAACCGGACTTCTCCCACAACGCATACCATTTGCTCTCAACGGCTTTGGAATCGTAACGAGAAGGAAGTTCGGTCATTTGTGAAGAATGAAACGTAAAGCTAAAGCGTTAGCCTTTTAAAAGCTTATATTCGACTGCGTCTACAAGGGCTTGCCAGGAAGCTTCGATAATATTTTTGTCAACGCCAACAGTCGTCCATGTATTTCCTTCATGATCTTGGAATTGAATAAAAACCCGAACTTTGGCGGCAGTGCCCTCCTGTGGATTAACCACGCGAACCTTGTAGTCCGTAAGATGGATATTTTTAAGTTGCTTCTCATAAGAAGGAATAAGAGCTTTGATCATTGCTTTATATAAAGCATCAACAGGACCATCGCCAATTGCAGTCTGCTTGTCCATTTCTTTGCCATTGATTTCCAATTGAACGGAAGCTTCAGATTTAGATGATCCCTCTCCAATTTCTTCAGTAGAAACAGAAGCGCTCTTTACAGAAAAAAAATCGAATTTTTTGTATTCATCGAATTCTCTTTTCATTAAAAGTTCAAAACTTGCTTCGGCAGCTTCAAATTGATAGCCTTGACTCTCAAGTTCACGAACTTTAGCTAAAACAGCCTTCATGCGAGCCTGACCTAAAGTAAGATGTGCAGGCGTTGTACCTCCAAGATGAATGTTGTATTCTTTTGCTTTAAGGATCACGTTAGATTTTCCGCTGAGTTCTGAAACCAGAAATCGCGTGGCGTTGCCTACCACACTGGGAGAGATGTGTTCATAAGTTTTTGAATTTTTAAGCATCGCATTGACGTGAACGCCGCCTTTGTGGGCAAAAGCGGATTGTCCCGTAAACGGCTGATTATTTTTGATCGGCATGTTACAAACTTCGGCAACATAATGTGAAAGCTCTGTTAGCTCCTGAAGTTTTTTCGCAGGAAGCACTTTTAAGCCAAGTTTTAACTGCAGCAATGGAATGATGCTCGTCAGATTTGCATTCCCGCAACGCTCACCGTATCCATTAATGGTTCCCTGAACCTGAATCGCGCCATGTTCTACAGCTGCAATCGAATTAGCAACGGCCAGATCGCCGTCATTGTGAACGTGGATTCCAATGGGTGCTTTGCTTGCTTTTCGGGCATGTTTCACGGCAATCGCAATTTGATGAGGAAGGCTTCCGCCATTTGTGTCGCAAAGCACAACCATATCGGCTCCGGCCTTCACCGCTTCCCGAATCGTCTGAATCGCATATTCGGGACTTTCGTGGAAACCGTCAAAAAAATGTTCGGCATCGTAGATCACTTCTAACTTCTTAGACTTCAGATACTCGATACTTTCACGAATCATATTGAGATTTTCCTTCAACGAGGTTTTAAACACCTCTTTCACATGGAAATCCCAACTTTTCCCAAAAATCGTTACCGTTTTAGTGCCCGCCTCAAGAAGAAATTTAATATTGTCATCGTTTGCAACTTTGGAATTCGCACGGCGAGTTGATCCAAACGCTACCAATTTGGCATGCTTAAACTTGACCTTCTTCGCCTCTTTGAAAAAAGCGAGATCCTTTGGATTCGAACCGGGCCAACCGCCCTCAATGTAGTCAATTCCAAAACGGTCGAAACGCTTGGCCAGCATGAGCTTGTCGTTTAAGGACAAACTCATTCCCTCGCCTTGTGTGCCATCACGTAACGTCGTATCGTAAATTTGAATTTTTTTCATGCTCGTGTCATCCCCGAACGTTTTAACGCTCGCGCTTAATGCGCGGAGCACTTTTCGGGAAGAACTTGACGTTCTTCTCCGAAAATGTGTCGGGGATCCATACATTAGATTCCCGCCTAAAGCGTGCGGGAATGACAATCTTCTCCATAACTCATTTATTTCCTAAATCAAATTCCTTATGGATAGCGCGAACGGCATCCTTCCCTTTATTTCCGGGAACCACGCAGGAAATTTTTATTTCAGAAGTCGAAATCATATCAATATTAATTTTGTTTTTGGCAAGCGCGCCAAACATCTTGGAAGCCACACCCGTATGGGATTTCATACCAACACCGACAATGCTGACTTTCGCGATATTTCCGTCAGAGCTCACTTGACCTGCCCGCACAGAACGGGCCGCTTTACGGACGGCTTCCAAAGCACGCCTGATCTCGCTTTTTCTAACGGTAAACGATATATCGGTAGTCTTGGTTTGCGTTTTGTTTTGAATGATCATATCCACATTGATTCCATGATCCGCGATCACTTTGAAAATTCTAGCCGCAACACCGGGTTGATCCGGAACTTTAAAAATAGTGATCTTTGCTTCGTTTTGATTAAGCGCCACACCGCTGACGACTACCTCTTCCATTTTCCGAGTCTCCTTTGTAATCAAAGTTCCTTCGGTATGATTCATACTCGAACGAACGTAAATCGGCACATTAAATTTCTTCCCCACTTCAATGGAACGGGACTGCATCACTTGAGCGCCAAGCGATGCCAGCTCCAAAATTTCATCATAACTAATAACGTCTAATTTTCTGGCGTTTGGAACAACCCGAGGATCTGCCGTATAAATTCCATTTACATCCGTGTAAATTTCGCAGTGCTTTGCTCGAAGCGCCTTAGCAAGCGCAACTGCGGTTAAATCAGATCCACCGCGACCGAGAGTAGTAATTTCCTCAGTTACGGTTTTTCCTTGAAAGCCGGCGACGATGACAATATTTCCTTCACGAAGCGCGCGCTCAATTCGGGAGGTATTGATATCCAAAATCCGGGCTTTCGTATGCATCGGATCGGTAATGATTCCGACCTGAGGGCCTGTGAATGAAATGGCTCTCTCACCGAGCTTGTGAATGGCCATCGCAAGGAGCGAAACAGAAACTTGCTCTCCGGTCGCAAGCAGCATGTCCATTTCGCGTTCGCTCGGAGCATCCGTAATGGATTTAGCGAGTTCCAAAAGTTCATCCGTGGTATCACCCAAGGCAGAAACAACCACCACCAGCTTGTATCCTTTTCGCTTGGTTTGAACAACACGCTTGGCAACGTTTTTGATCCGCTCGGCGTTTGCAACGGAGGACCCGCCAAATTTTTGAACAATTAGTGCCATCTTAAGCTAAATCTTTTCCACTAACTAAATGATCAATTAATTTCCAACCATCCCTGACCCGCAAATTAGAAAGTTGAGCGGTGGCTTCATTGAAACGCTCAATTTCATCAGGCATTAAGTTTTTTCCTGCCAAAATAAAAGGAACTGAATCACGCATATGAACTCGCAGGCGATATGGAGTTGTATGAAGCGGCGCAATCAAGATGCGGACGTCTTTCTCAGTTTCATAAAGTGTCTTCGCAGCACCGATCAGATGATGGTCAATAGCTTCAAGTGAAAGTACTTTTTGTTTCAAATCTCCAGCGTGCGATGCCTCATCGCAAGCCCTTGCATGAACACAAACGAAATCTTTTTCCTTTACAAGTTCCATCATCGCCTGCGCTTCCCCTTCATAATCAAAATCAGGATAAGCGTGGGTAGAAGGAAGTTCCACAACGGTCAGCCCAATTAAACGAGAAAAACCCTTTACCACTTCTGATCGTGATATCGACGCCCCGTTTAATCCGTTGAACCGCTCCGAAAATCTCGGCGGTTTTGGCATGCACCCTTGTCCCCAAAGCCAAACCATGTTGGCCGGGTTTTCTCCCAAATCAAGCCGCACTTGATTGACTTCGTGATCTTGAAGCAAAAATTTGGAATCATAAATTAATTTCCTGATCAAATCCTCACCAGGCCCTTTTGGTAAATGATCCTTAATGGCTTTTCCGACAAACGATTCAGGTTCTGGACATTGGGCTGACAAAGCATTAAACCCACGCGCATCTTTAATGACAGCAATATGGCGATAACCATTGCCAGAAAAAAAGCGGACAAAATCACTCGATAACTTTTTGTTCAGAAAATTAATGAGCGCCCTCGCCTCCCTTGTCGCAATATGTCCTCCTGTAGCGTCTGCCAGAATGCCGTCTGATTCGGTAACCAGATTCATTCGAAACGCAACTTCGTTTTCTTCAAGCTTCACTTCAAGATTGGCTGCTTCAAGAGGACCGGGACCCGTTACGTACTGCTTCGGCTCATAACCCATCAGAGATGAAAAAGCAACGTGGGAGGCAGGCTCCATTTTGTCAGGCACAAGTTTCACGCTGCCCACTTTTCCAATCTTTGCAAAATTAGTGAGATTGGGAACACGAGCTACTTCAAGCGGAGTTTTCTCTCCCAAAGCATCGCTTGGCTGATCACCAATTCCGTCAGGAATAATCACGAGGTATTTCATTTTTCCTCTTCTCTGTCATTGCGAGGCAGCGTTTCAAATCATGCCGAAGCAATCTCAGACCCGAGATCACCACGCCTCGCTTCGCGAGGCTCGCGATGACAACTTACTCAAAGTCCAATTGCACTTAAAACTGCTTTCATAGTAGGCTCAACCGCATCCATTTTGTCATCAAAACTTAGTGCAAATTCAGGATCCTTAAGCCCCGATCCAGTTAAGGTACAAACAATTCGGCTTCCTTTTTTAAAATAATTCCGTTTCGCAAGTTTCACGACGCCTGCCACCGCTGCAGCCGAAGCAGGTTCTGCAAAAACACCTTCGCGTTCCGCAATAAAACGGTAAGCCCAAGTAATTTCACCGTCCGTCACACTTTCAATTAAACCACCGGATTCATCACGAGCTTCGAGAGCACCTTTCCAACTTGCCGGATTTCCAATTCGAATCGCTGTCGCAATAGTTTCGGGATGCTCCACAATTTTATTTAAAACAATGGGCGCAGATCCTGCCGCTTGAAAACCAAGCATCTTAGGCAAAGTTTCTGAGCGTCCTACTTTTTTGTACTCCCTGTAACCTTTCCAATAAGCGGTGATATTTCCAGCGTTGCCCACCGGAATTGCATGATAATCAGGAGCATCACCCAAATCGTCACAAATTTCAAAGGCCGCGGTTTTTTGCCCCTCAATTCGAAAAGGGTTTACGGAATTCACAATTTGAATGGGATGTTTCGTTGTAATTTCTTTGACCAGCTCAAGTGCCCGATCAAAATTTCCTTTTACAATAATCACTTTTGCTCCATAACGGAATGCTTGCAACAATTTACCCTTTGCAATTTTTCCTTCTGGAATCAAAACAAAACATTTCATCCCGCAACGGGACGCAAACGCAGCAGCAGAAGCCGAGGTATTTCCTGTTGAAGCACACATAATGGATTTTGCTCCAGCTTCCAGTGCTTTCGATACCGCCATCGTCATGCCGCGATCTTTAAAAGAACCGGTTGGATTGAGCCCTTCAAATTTAAAATAAATCCGAATGTTCTTTAAGCCCAGCTCCGGTCCGAGCCCTTCCGACAAAATAAGAGGTGTATTCCCCTCATTTAAGGAAATGATCGGGGTTTTCTCCGTTACCGGAAGAAATTCCTGATAACGTTCGATCACCCCAATTTTCTTGACCGGCACTTTTTTAATTTGTTCCATTATTCTTCAATCCTCAAGACTTGTGTTTTTTCTTTCAGTACCGGCAATCGGTCAATCACTTGAACGGCACGCCTCAGCAAATTTTCTTGAGTGCCGTGAGTCAAAAGAATAAGCGGCACGACGCTTCCGAGCCGTCTTTCTTTTTGAATCACGTCACTGATACTGATCTTATGTTTTCCCAAAACTTCAGAAATTTTAGCCAGTACACCGGGCCGATCCACCACATGAAACCGAAGGTAATAACGCGAAAGAAGCGATGAAATACTTCGCACTTTGATTGGATCCAACTCTGGCGTAAAAATACCATCCGCTTCACTGACTCGCGCCAAATCCACTAAATCACTCACCACAGCACTTCCCGTCGGCCGACTTCCAGCCCCTCGACCATAAAGCAAAATATGGCCCACTTCATCGCCTTCCATCAAAACCGCATTGTAAGAACCATAAACGTTTGAAAGCACATGGGACTTTGGAAGAAGAGTCGGCTGAACATGCGCCTCAATACCATTGGCTGTCTTTTTTGCAATGGCTAGTAATTTAATCGTGTAACCAAATTCCTGGGCAAAAGAAATATCTTCGCTTCGAATACTCGAAATTCCGCGGACATAAATGTCTTTGAATGACACCCAACCGCCGAACACAAGACTCGCTAAGATGGTAAGTTTGTGAGCTGCATCAATTCCTTCGATATCAAGCCGTGGATCCGCTTCGGCGTATCCTTTCTTTTGAGCAAGTTTAAGCGCTTCTTTAAAATCAAGATGATCCTCAGACATCTTCGTCAAAATATAATTCGAAGTACCGTTAATGATGGAGTAAACCGAACGAACGTGATTCGCGATCAAACCTTCCCGCAATACTTTAATGACCGGAATACCGCCGCCAACGCTGGCCTCAAAAAACACATGACGGCCTAAGCGTTTCGCTTCGCGGAAAATTTCACGCCCGTATTCAGCCAAAAGCGCTTTGTTTGCAGTCACCACATCTTTACCAGATCTGAGCGCAGTTAGGATGAGTTCCTTTGCGGGATGAATACCACCGATGAGCTCAACAACGACATCAACTTTTGGGTCTCGGATGAGCGCTTTTACGTTCGTTGTTAATTCGGAACGCTTTGCTCGAACAAGGCGCTTTTTAGAAATATTTCTTACGGCAATTTTTTCAATTCTGAAGGAGGTGCCACTCTTTCGAGCAAGGCTTGCGCCCTTCGATTTTAAAATCGAATAGACACCGCTTCCTACTTGACCTAAGCCAAGAAGACCTATCTTTAATTGTTTCATAGAGTTTCAGCCTGAGGTTGATCTCCGCCACAGGATGGATCAGTCCTTTGGCTGATGCCTTCGGCGGAAAACAGCACGTTAGCTATGTTAAACAAAGTAGATAGTGTAGCCCAGGGGGTTAAGAAAAGCAAGAAATGGCGAGCTGGTAAAGAGTTAAAGGGATTTGACGACGCCCAAAACTTCTTCCGTATGACTGTCCACCTTCACCTTGGGAAAAATTTTTCTGATTTTTGAGTCCTTATCAATCACAAAGGTGGTTCGTTCAATTCCCATAAACGATTTGCCATAGAGACTTTTTTCTTTATAAACACCATATTTTTGAGCAACTGTTTTATCTTCATCCGAAAGAAGCGGAAAAGGAAGTTTGTATTTTGCGATGAATCTTTTGTGGGAATTAACCGAGTCGAAGCTGACCCCGAAGATTTCTGCACCTTGAGCTTGGAATAACTTTTTTTGATCCCGGAAACTGCATGCTTCTTTCGTACAACCTGGTGTGTCGTCTTTGGGATAAAAATAAAGGACGATGTTTTCTTTTCCTTTAAAATCTTTAAGGCTAACGTTGCCGCCATCACTTGAGGGAAGCGTAAAATCAGGAGCTTTGTCGCCTTCTTTTAGTTCTGGCATCGTCTCTCCGGCAAACTCGAAATCCGAATATTAAAATACGAAACAAAGACACTGAAAAAACTGATCAAAAATTTGTTCCATCTCAAATTTTTGTCATTCCCGCACGCTTTAACCAGGAATCCATAATGTGGATCCCTGACACATTTTCGCAGAAGGACGTCAAGTTCTTCACGAAATCGGCAATGTCCTTCTTCAACTGCTCCGACGGCTGGTGGCCCTTGCGCAGCGCCACGTAGGCTTTGATGATCGCGCCGCGCACCGCATCCGGCTTGCCGATCACGCCGGCTTCCGCCACCGCCGGATCCG
>OBEQ012115983.1_pt1 | contig 20998 bp, 28 predicted proteins | sample 1670901 | NCBI WGS metagenome assembly OBEQ01 (sample SAMEA104232315, study PRJEB22302) | groundwater metagenome | biome: forest; feature: aquifer; material: groundwater | place: USA | collected 2011-08-07 | depth 5.4 m
ATATGACGCTATGTTGTTGAATTGAGGTTGTTGCGGCCGAATGGGGCGGTGCTGCTCTGTTTGAGGGGATGTGTTGAGCTCAGCCATGACGTGTGTTAGGGCACCTCTACTCCAACACGTCGGGCGACACGCCCAAATGGAAGCCTTAATGGAATCCCCAATGGAATCCAAAACGGAAGTCTTAACGGAATCCCCAATTTTTATCTCAGCCTTTTTAAGTCCGATTACAATTGATCGTGTTAATCCTTGAGATAGTGGTGATTCACACCATACTATCTTTTTTGGGGGATTTAATCCAGTTATTTGATAAGCCTGAACTATACCATTTTCCGCTCTTTTCCTATCGGACTTATCCGTACAAAGACCAATATCTGTCCATTGCTTAACAAATTCCGGGAATCGTCTTTCTTGCTCTTTGGTTAGTTCGTTAATTTTCATTACACATCCCCTAGAAAACAGCTGCTCTAATTGTTATAGTTGAGATATCTTCAAGTCCTTCAAGGTTATTGACCAATTAGCCATTCTTGGCTTATCCGATAGGCAGAAGTCAGTTATCTCTTCAGCAAGGATAGCTACAGTCAGCATGATAAGATTTCTCGCCAAAGGATAATCACACACATCCCCTTCAGCATCTCTCGGCACTAGGTATTTATCATCCCAACACACTTCACCATAGCCCTCAAACAAGCCTCCATGTAAACAAGATATCTTCTTTGTCCTGCATTCATCCCGCACTAGCTTACGGGAGGATGAATTGTCAAAAACGTCGATGACAATTTGTGATCCCTTCAATAATTTTTGGATATTGGAAGCTGTTAACTCCTTCGGAGAAGATTCAATTTCCACACCAACATCACGGAAAATACGATTGCACAGGGCATTTACTTTCAAAGCCCCAACGTCCTTATTACCGTAGACCTGTGTGTTAATGTTGTGATTTTCCACGCGATCAAAATCAATTACATGGATATTGGTGAATCCCTGCCTTGCCATCGTCTCCGTAAGATTTGAACCCAATGCACCAGTACCACAAATCGTAATCCTGAATTTAGCCAATTTCCCAACTAGATCCTTGCCCCTGTAATGTTCTTCGTGGTTAAATTTGCTCGTTGCCATTGTCATCTTCCTCATCTAAGTCTTCTAAATCTTCTGAACAATCAGCCCACACACCGAAAATGAAATCCCCTATTCTTACTACGGATGGGAGCCTGGAAGTGTCTATATTATATTTGTCATCGTACTCATAGGCCCTCAAAGCATCAACACCTTGAATGGCACAAACTAAGGGTTTGCCGAGAGCACATGACCAAGCAAGCATTGTATCCTCATCACGCGGGCTGGGTGTAGCTGGGAAACTTGGATGGGTGTGGTAGAATCCGACGATATTCCCTTCTTTTTCTTCCATTTCCATAACTTTCCTGTAATCAAAACCAACATCGCTGGGAGTCCCTTCGGTCATTTCGATAAGATTTCCCCACCACATATAATTATCTGATCCACCAACGATAATCCAGCATTGTTCGTTAATCATCATCCTCTCCTTCATTTCTATTGTCCCCCACTCTTACTATCCTGTGTTGCTGCTGACCTAATCGGACTACACTAATTAGGCTGGCAAGGCCAAATCTAGAATCGGTGTTGTTCAAACAAATTCCTGCTGACTGAACTTGCAAAGTATTCTTGTCCACAGTGATGTTCATTGTCTTTTACCTTTCATCCTATTAGTTATGGGCGTGATTGGACGCAGGGTTGTTTTAGCGAAGTCAGTAACAAAAAGGCAGATTCCCAGCAATTAACCAGGAATCTGCCTGCGACGAAACACCAGTTATCGAGGTTAAAATAATCCGTACAAGTCACAAAAGCAACTAAATGACAGGACTTGAACCTGTGACATCAACCTTCTAGTGGTTGTGCTCTACCATTGAGCAACATTGTTTGTAACGCTTTTGCCATTGGGTACGGATATTTTCCTAAGATTCACTTCCCATTGACGATTCTTTCATGCCGAACAATTCATTCTGCCTTTACGATTCATTCCTCATTCTCGATTCATTCTCATGAGACGATTCTTTTTAGTACAACAATTCATTCCCATAGAACGATTCTTTTTGAATAGACGATTCAAATTTAGATCCGTCCAAGTTTGGAAAGCGTTTCACTTCAACTTCCGTAGAGTTGTGCCTAACCGATAGGCTAGGACAGTACGCCAACGTCCAGATCGTCTAGGGACAAATCAAAGGATCTCCCGTCATAGCGAACGTGCAGGACGGGATTCGTTTGGGTCGTAGTCATTTTGTGTTCCTTTATTTGATAAATTCATTCTTTATCTGCAATTCTTTCACCAGAGACAACTCATTCGTAGCCCACTATTCTATCAACGAAAACGATTTATCCATCAGATACACCTTTTAGGTATCAGATTGAAATTTAAGCCCGTTCGAGTTCGATGAGCTTTCAATCATGCAACGATGGTTTGTATGCTCATACTGTCGGGAACGGACAAAAGGAAGGGGTTGGATTTGAACCAACAATTTTCGCTTATGAGACGAAAACCGTGCCTGTTTGTATGCTTGATCTGTTAGGGACAACGAATTGTCCTAGTCAACCAAGCGAACTTTCACCCTTCCAAAATTCTGTCGATTCAATTCTGTGTAAATCATCAACCCATTCGTCGCTCACTATTCTATCAAACTCGTCGATTCATTGGAACTGACACTTCCCATCCTTGGAAGTTCACGGGACTTTGAAAATTTCCTTAAATTCGCTCCCTTTCTGCATTTCTGTCTGAATAATCAACTCATTCCTGGAATACGATTCTTTCTGTTTGAGCAATTCATATACATCTGGGGCATTGCTGAATCAGCAATGTACGAGTTGCAAGAGTGTTCGGTAGGAATCGAACCTACTACCAACAGTCATTTAGGAGACTGTTTCAAAAGCTCTGCCAATGAGCTACGAACACTTGAAGGCCCGATGTGATTTTATCCACTGTTGCAACAACCGGGCCGTTTCCGTTCCTTCATGATCGACTCTCTGTTTATTGTAGTAATCTCATTCGGGAAAGACAAGAATTTTCATTTATTGCCTATTTCCTGGAGCATTTCCACCAGCTCCGAAATCAATTCCTTTGGCAGGGAGCATTCGCACCACCAGCCATTCTTACTGTCCTTTTTGTCCACACTTATTTTGATCCCGTGAATATCCCCATGCCACGGGTAGTACAGGCTAATGGTCAGCAAAGGCCAGCGATTTTCATATTCCCTGTAAAATCTTTGAACAGCCGCATACTCGGAAAGATATTCACTAGCATAGGGCTCTGTTTTAGTCCACAATTTTCTGTGTTTCTGGGTTAGTTTGATTTTCATGTTTCACCCTCCAGATCAATAACTTTTCCTATACGGAGCCACTCGTCGTCACTCACCAAAATAAATTGCATTTCCATTTCTTTAGCTAACATGGAAAGCAACGCCCCTACTTTGGATTGGTGTTCTTCTCCATTTACGTTCTTCATGATTTCATCACCAGCAAACAATTTCCTAAGTCTTGGTCGGGACAGCATCAGACACGCCAGCCTGAGTCCGAATGCGGCTACATCGCAGACACCCCCGCCTGATTCTTCCAATGGATCTTCCATGACATGCCCGTCTTTTAGTAGCAGCAGTTTGGCTTCCGTCTTGCCTCGCTTACGGACGAAGGAAATCTTGAACACGTAGGAATCATCGAAGATTGTTTGGATACATTTCGTGACAACGGCAGCTATCTGGTTACAAGCCGTGTTTTGAATCTTCTCGGCTACTTGCTGGACAATGATAATCGCCTGATTCAAATGCTCTATTTGGGATTCTGCTTTTTGTAGAGCTTCCCCCTCTTCCCGGCACTTGTGGACTGTGTGTCGATAGTCGGACAGATAGCGGTCCAATTTTTTTCTGTATTGTCGTATGACCATCAGTAGTCATCGCCTGTGGGGAAGTCACGGACAGTTTCCTCGGTTTTTCGGCAGATTTGTTCCCATTCTATGTCCGAAGGCTTTGATTTATCTTCCATCACGAAATCATAGAATTCAGGAGAGGGTTTAACATTGTGATCCCTGATATAGTGGATAAATCCACAGGGCCATTCCCAATTTTCTAGATAAAAAGTGCTGTTACCATTAAATTCCTTGCAAATCCGACATATGGATAGACTCCAATATACAACTAACTTAGCTTTTCGTTCCTTGATACGAAGTGCTTTGAGGAATTCCTCTTGACCTTCCCAGGGAATCCCTTCTATTACTTTGGGATATTGTGGCTCAAGTTCGCTATACCAAAAACCTTCTTTCATGGTTAATTATCCTTAAGAGTTCCTCCTTCAACCTGTTAAAGGTTCCTAAACTTAGGATTCACAAAGTTACGGTTATCACTGTGAACAGTTTCCCCGTTTAAGGGCACACTCTTCGTGTCAATTGTTCTCCTCTTCCCATTCTTCAGGATGGCATTCAGGACAGGAATGTCCTTTTTCCTCTTCTTCATAAGCACCTTTATCTTCTCTAAAGATGCCAATAAAGGGATTAGAAGGGATATTAGTCAGATCATCCGTTGATTTTCTGCATGAGTCCCCCGCACTCATACCTAGTTTGAATGGCATCATCTCAGCATTGGCCCCAGCCAAGCCCAGAAGATAACCTAATAACCATAATTGACCATCAGGCTCCAAACTGGACAAGCCATAACTAATAATGTCCGCGTGCTTCAACCATTCTGCTTTAATAGTAATCTCCTTTGTAAATTTGTAATTTAATCGAAGAAATCATCGTGCTTCCCACAGCACCCACAATTACCACCAGGCATGTCCCAATAATGCAAATTAAGCCAGCATGCCAATCTACACCACCAATTACAATGATGTTTCATGTTCTGTATTTTCATCACATCTCGGGGTGTTCGTCTAGGCATCTTTTTCTCTTTCTTTGATTCGGAGAATAGGGACTGGTTTAGGGATCTTGTCCCATTTACGTCTCGCTTCTAGTCTTGATTCTCTTGTCTCTGTGCCTGATTTGTGTCCTAAACCTATGAGTGGATTATCAAGAGGGGCTCCGACTAGACCAGTCAAATAACCAAGCAGCCATAGCTGTTCATCTGTCGTCATCCCCTCTAATTTGCTTGCGATCTTTGTGACACATAACAGCCAATCACTCCCGTTACTCATAATAATCCTCCAATCCTGTCATTTGTAATCCTTTCCTTTGGTGAAATGGACTGGTTAAATATACTCTGAAACATCCCCATAATCCAAAACTCCTTAGTTGTATTGGAGCGTGTTGGTCGGGGGGGGGGTATTAAAATTAGTATATGAAAAAGTATACTAATTATATAGCTTATTCAATGGATGGTGGGAGAAAATAGTAGTCTTTTACGATAATATCTATCCATTGCTATCTTCAGTCTCCTCTTTTCACTAGCAGGTACAATAAAGCTGTCGTGACAACCTAGACAAGGGATACAATGGGAAGCGAAGTGGTGGAGAATATCCAGCGCAATAACTGAATCGATTCGCATCAACTCCACACCCTTATCCTCCCCAAAACAATGAGCTATCTCACTATGGTATCTCATGACGAGAGAAACAATTTCTTTGAACTTCAGTTTGCTTGTCACAGAAGCATTGTAGAGATTTTGAGCATCCCGCAGCGATTTCCCTTGTTTACGATCCCCTTCACTTGTTTTAGTACACATTGATCTATTGCAAGCCGAGACGGCGGATTCCTTGCTTTCCGCACTGATAAGAGCATTCACCAATACTTTTGCCATGAGACGCATTTGCTCAGTGGTTTTGCTTCCCCACAAAGCATAGGGATCTTTTCGATAATCAACCCCTTCCAAATGATAGAGCATTCGGGGATGGGTGCCACTGTAATCGAATTCCACGGAAGACTCACCGTCGAAGGTAATAGTGGATCGTTCTATTTTCCGCAGGGATTGGTGTCCATATTTTCCTGTGTACAATCTACCGTGATGGTTAAAATCATTGGTAAACAAAGCGTAGTGTATCGGGGCTAACCCACGCTCCCCCGTAAAACGATCTTCTAAATCGTTGTATTTTCGGAAATTGATTTTAGTTTCCCGGATAATTTGATTGATCTCCGCCAGCTTATTTTGGATTTCGGAAGGGACAGGATCAGTCACATTAAAAGGGATATCCTTTCCGGTAATACGATTTCGCAAATAAACGAATTGCGTTTCTTCGGGAGGATCGAATGTCCACGGATCGACAGTGAGGAATTTAGTTAGGGAATTGGTTGGGATCAATCGGCTCATTTTCGGACTCCCAGGTGGACTGCGTTGCTCAATGAAGTAACCGTCTTCTACCATTTTATCAATGATTTGCAGTTCTATTTGAGAATAATCCCGTCCATTCTTATTTCTAGAATAACGAATAATCCCTTCCTGATAATTGGCAATTTTGGCAGTATGTAATAGCTGCCGGAGAATTTCACGTTTGGTCGTTTCCTTGTAACCTGTTATGTCCAACGAGTCATAAATCAAATCACCTTGCTTTCTCGTTTCCGTAGTTAGTTTGCCGTCCTGCGAAAATAGGATGCTTTTCATTCGATAGGCTTTGGCCCTATCTGAATCTCCTATTATGTTATTTGTCCATTTACGATATTTGGGCTTTTTCGATTTTGTTTTTAGCACCTGTAACCTTCTCAGAAAAGGCTGAGATGCTGCCAAACCCGCTTCTGAGTTCGAGTTGACAGCACTCAGCCAAGGTTGCAAAACTACGCTATCCGCTCGTCAGCTTCCAGCGCATTACTATTATAGCAAGTTTGCACTTGCATCACAGCAAGTTTTGAGTGGATTCCCTTGCATTTCTTCCCCATCCCTGATAAAATATAGATATGTCTTACTAAAACTTCCCTTGTCCCATAGTCGGCTCTAGGCTATAATGGTCATTAACACATGGAGTGCTGCCGTGCAGCGAGCCGCCAAAGTAACTTTGAAGTTCACCACCACTGCGAAACGCAATCGCCTCGAAGCGGTTCTGCGCCGCTACCGTGGCGCGGTCAACTTCTTCATTGCACGCTTGTGGCAAGACCTGCCCACCACCTACCACGACTTGACGGACAGCCTTCTTTCCGCACGTTATCGCTCTGCCGCTCTGAGGCAAGCCGAAGGCGTTGTGAGCAGCACACGCAAAGCGGCAGCGGCCACTGGTGCCATCCCAACGCTGCCGTGCTTCCACGGCTCCGCCACCTTGGACACCAAGTTTGTCACGATTGAAGAGGGTAGAGGCGCGTTCGATCTGGTCGTGCGGATTTCTTCTCTGGTTGCCGGAGAACGCATTACGATCATGACGAAGGCCACGAAGGTCTTGCGGAAGTGGCTCGCAATTCCTGGCGCTCGCCTGATCCAGGGATGCGGGCTCGGCGACGACTACCTGACCTTGTGGGTCGAACTCCCGAATTTGCCGCCGAAGGAAGAGGGCGACGTTCTTGCCGTGGATATAGGCGTCAACAAGCTGCTTTCCGATTCGGACGGCAACCACTACGGCACGGACTTCAAGGCCATTCGCGACAAGATTCGCCGCCGCCAACCAGGAAGCAATGGCCGACAGCGTGCCCACCGGGAACGGGACAACTTCATCAATCGCATCGTTAACCAACTGCCGTGGCACCGACTCAAGGCCATCGGTCATGAGCGGCTTGTCGGCCTGAAACGTGGAAAGAAACCAAATCGAAGCAAAGCCTTTCGAAAAGCACTCTCGCCGTGGACCTACCGCTACGTGATTGCCAAGATCGGCCGCAAGGCACAGGAGAGCCGTGCTCGTCCTGTAGAGAACGATCCTCGCAATTCGTCTCGGCAATGTCCCGTCTGTGGCATGGTGAGCGGTCTGAATCGGCGCGGAGAGAAGTTTCGTTGTGTGCGCTGTGGCCATACAGCCGATGCCGATACTAACGGCGCAACGAATCTTCTCGCTCGCACGCGCACGATCCTGAGGAGTGTGGAGTCCCCCAGGCTGAAAAAGTCGATGATATAGGAGACTGTTCATTGACTAACTCCAATAAATCCAACAAGGATGAGAAATCTGATGAACACGGTTGGCAGGACACTACCCAGCGTTATCCCCTGGATTCCCTACTCCGTAAATATGGTTTCACCATCCATTCCCGCATCCGTAAAAAGGACAAGATAATTTCGGAATGGTCCAAGGGAAAGGAAATCTATGCGGAGATCAAAGCCCTGAAAATGCTGGACAGAAATCTATTGGCTGATGCGGAATATCAGGAAATTTTACATTATCAGGGATTAGATTAAAAGGGGGAGTAATCAGGATGGATGTGAAAGCCTGTGTTTGTTATGGTTACAAAAAGCCATTTTGTAATCTCAGCGATGAAGATGAACAATCCCTATCCAAGAAGGGAATAACTTATGCTAGAAGTGAGACTGATAAGTATCTTTGTGTTGAGGAAACTAAACAGAATTTCGATTGGAACAGTGGTAATGTGATACTAAACACTCAATTCATCAAAACCGATTTTTTACTGAGGAATGGATGGGATGAGAAACTCAGGGATGCTTGTAAAATTATAAATCTGGAATGGAATGCTTCTTTAGCTGGATGGTTAGTCATTTGTGATTATCTCGACAGAGGCTAATAAATGAATCTGGAAAAAGCAAACGCGGAAATGAAGGCGTCCGTGATAAAATTGCGCAAAGCCAATCTTCTTTTGCGGATGGAGATTGTATCCCTCAAGGCTAAATTGCGGTGTGAATTTCTGTCTTATAGCTATTATGATGGTTTTAGGATGGTGACAAATGATCTTCTTCCTATTTGGAAGAGATTTTGGGACGTCTCTCCGGAAATCATGATCGATCTGAAAGTATCAAAAAGTCTTGATGTTTACGCTTCCAAATGTGGGGAGAGTGCAGAATCGTCCATGCGAAGCATATTTAATATCCGTTCTTTTAGTGAAGGTGGATTGGCTTGCGTGGAAGTGATACGACTTTTTAATCATTTCAATGATTATTGTGATGGGTTGTTAGGTAATAAATGAGTTATTGGTTTTGGGTGCAGCAGCTAGCCGCCGGTTAAGGGATGGTACTATCGGCGAATTGCTTAACTAAAAATGGATAAACCATGAATAATCCAAACTGTTCCAAATGTTACGCTTCCTTGCGGTTGTTCGGGGACAATATTGTTCCGGATGATATATCAAAATTGCTGGGTGTAATCCCAAATTATAAGGTAGTGAAGGGTAAAGAAGTAATCTCTCCTAGCGGTAAGCAAAGGATTGCTCCCACGGGCTGCTGGATATTAAATAGTGAGCAAAACAAATCCACTGATTTGGATGAACATATAAATTGGTTACTAGATCAGGTGTCAAGAACCGAATATCCCGTTGCACTTCGACATATTGTCGGCGTGGAGAAGATGGATATTTTTTGTTATTGGTCGTCCGCAACAGGACAAGGCGGACCTGAGTTTCTAGTGGAAACATTGTGCAGGTTAAGCAGCATGGGACTAAAACTGGGATTGGATATTTATTTCTGTGAAATCCATGAAAAGGAGTAAAAAATCATGAATAAAAAATCCGTACAAAATGGTCAGTTAGTTGATGGGAAAACAAAGCATACCAAGAAGCCTCGCAGAAAGAAATTCCCTTATTCCGATCAGCAGAAAGCAGAAGCATTAGCTGTTTTAGATGCCAATAACGGCAACGTCAAAGGTACTGCTGATGAATTAGGTATTCCCCACACCACTTTAGAATACTGGAGTAACGGGGGAGGAATTTATGAAGCGGTTACAAATCTTCGCAGGGAAAAGCGAGATAATTTGGCAGGTGCGATGGAAGATGTTGCTTGGTTATTGGCCGCTTCCATCCCAGAAAAGATCCCCTTTGCTCCATTAAAAGATGCTTCACTTTCATTGGAGAAAACTATATCTGGGATGCAATTATTGAGAGGGGAGCCTACTTCCATCACGGGAAGTAAAGATTTGTCTCATGAGCAACTCTACAATCGACTTTTCTCCATTGCTGAGAGATATAGCGGGGAAATTGCCGCTGATGTCCCCCCAGGATCAGCAGGAAACCTCTTGCTTACTGGACCAGCTGGAGATAATGAATCAGCGGGAGAAGTGCCGGGCTAGTTTCAAACACTTCGTCAATTACTTCTGGGACGAGATTCCTGGATCGGAAAAACTTGATTGGAACTGGCATCTTGATGTTCTTTGTGAAGAACTTCAGAAGGTGGCTGAACGTGTGTTTCTTGGTCTGCCCAAGGAACACGATGTTATTTTCAATGTGAGTCCTGGAACCAGCAAAAGCTCGATGTGTTCAATCCTGTTCCCCGCGTGGGTATGGATCAGGATGCCTAATGCCAAGTTTATTACAGCCAGTCATGCCGCCGATTTAGTCCTGGATCTGGCAAACAAATCTCGTCATGTTATCCGCAGCGAAAAGTACCAGAAGCATTTCTCTGACATTACTATCAGTGATGAGCAGGATACCAAGGGTTATTTTGCTAATAATCAGGGAGGTTATCGTTATTCCTGTACTGTAGCGGGCAAATCCAGCATGGGATTTCATGGACATTTTCATATCGTCGATGATGCGATCAATCCTAAGAAAATGGTTTCCGAAGCAGAGATAAAAACCTGCAAAGATTTCTTTGATTCGGAATTATCCGGACGTATGGTAGATAAGGCGGTTACGGTACTGTTCCTTATTATGCAGCGTTTGCATGATGATGATCCGACCGGGCATTTACTAGAAAAAAGCAAACGGAAAGGCTCCAGTAAGATCAGACATATTTGTATTCCGGCAGAAATAAGTGATGAAAAGATCAAGGTTAGTGTTTCCCCACCGGAATTAGTGAAATACTATACCACAGATGGTTTGATGGATCCCAAGCGGTTGTCGTGGTTGGTGTTGAATCAGAAGAAAGCAGATGGTGTTTATGCTTATAGTGGCCAATATCTTCAATCCCCCGTACCTCCTGGTGGAGGTATGTTCAAAGAAATGTTTTTCACCAACAGGGTCAAGGCAGCTCCTTATCATGCCAAACGTGTTTTGTATGTAGATAAGGCTTTCACCATTGGTAAATACTCATGTAACACCGCTGTAACCTTGTTGGCGGAACATGAAGGCAACTTTTACGTGGGGCCGGTATGGGTAGGAAAGTGGGAACCAGATGAAAGGGACTTGGTTATCCTTTGTGCAGCCCAGCAATGCCGGGACAGATTTGGTCCCCGCCATGAGCCCACTGTGGTCATCGAACAGGAACCTGCTGCTGGTGTAGATTCTTACAGACAACTAGCCAAGAAACTGCGTGGTTTTAGAGTACAGGCCGATCCTGCTCGTTCTAACAAGATACTAAGAGCTGATCCGTGGGCTTCTCAGTGTGCTGCCAGGAACGTCTATATAGTCGAGGATGGTAATTGGGATATAGCTGGCTGGATAGATGAGCATTGTCATTTCCCTTTGGGCAAATATTTAGACAGAGTGGATAGTGCCGCTGGGGGTTTTAATTGGCTCACCAAGAACACCGTTAGGAATATTGCCGAACAGTTCTACATTCTCAAAGGTCGAAGTAAAGATGCTGATAAAATGCGGGTGGTTTCTTGTGATTCTTCCCAGTTAGCTGTTACGGTGCTAGAAGAACCTTTTATATTGGTCTTCGTGAAGGAACCTGAGATTGTAAAAACTATTAAAATAGGGAGATATTTTGGCAAGAACAAGATAGTCAGCAATCACCCAGTTACCGATATTGTTCCTTTGGGAAAACAATTACCCCAGACTCAATCCGACAAGCTCATAGACCATGTCATCGTAACCTTCGCTGATCTCAGCCCTGCCGATTTACAGCAAGTGTGGGACCAACCATTAACACCCTGGAACAAATTACCCGCTGACCTTATCATGTCCCGGCAGCATGCCAAATCTATTTGGTCATGTATCACCAGGAAAAGAACCAGACAACCCGACACCATCCTCGTTTGCGGGGAGGGTAGTATTCCCCAATCCCTGGCATTAGGCATCTGTGACGCTCTGCACCTGGAACGGAAGAAGACGGTCGAGATGCTAGGATCGGAAGAGGTGTTCGGGAAAGACACACTGCCTTTGAATTTGCATATCTTCCAGACCATCAAAGACGGTAGGTTTTTGGTGGTTTAGCTACAACTAGATTCAGTCCCAGAAAACTTTCCGGAAGTAAACTAGATTCAGTCCCAGAAAACTTTTCCGTAAGTGAATCCCAGACATTCCCAAAATTGGGCTTGCATCCAATCTAAGTAATATACTAGAATATCAATATGGATATGTCAAAGCGAACTCTAACATTGTGGTTGTCTCGTGAGGAGCATTTAATAGTAAGGAAGGCTGCTGCTGAGCACGGGAAAACCATGTCATCCTACGTGCGTGAAATACTCATCAGAGAAGCCAAAAAAACAATTGAGAAAGCCAGGGAAATTAAGTAGTGATGTACATCTGTCCTTGTACGATTCGTACAAGGACAGATGTACAGTAAGTCCTAAACCAAAAAGAAAAGGGATGATTAAGACCATCCCTTTTCCCCTAGCTGAAAGGAGCTAGTTCTCATGTCCAAAACTATTATAGCAGATTCCAAAGCGGAAGTAAAATTTATTACTTTTGCTTTGATTAAGATAGACGAGAAAATTCAACCAAGGGAAGAATTAAATGATGAAATAGTAAAAAGATATCGTAAGAATATGGATCGTGGGGATATATTCCCCGCAGGCAAAGCTGTTTTTGATGGGAAGGTTTATTGGCTTTATGATGGGTTCCACACCGCAGCTGCAATCCTTCTGAAAGATCCAGAATCTCTTGATAATAAAATGAAGTTGTTGGTTGTGAATGGTACTAGAGACTTGGCGATTTATCTTGCTTGTGGAGAGAACCATCAGCATGGTTTACAATACACGTCACAACAAAAGAGGAAGATAATTAGTCGTGCAATATTATCAGCTCCAAAAAAGGATGGGAAGATCAATGTTAACGGATTATCCAAACATTGTCATGTGGGTCGTCAATTTGTCAGAAGAATGGCTGATAAATTGGGTGTAAAGTATGGAGAAGACAAAGTTGATAATCCAAACAATAGAGTTAAGCCATCCCCAAAGAAAAATAAATCCCCCAAACCTCCAATCAAATCTAATGACGACGAGGAAACAGATCCACCTTCAACTAACGGCAAACTAAATCCTAAGACTACTAATGCAGATCCGCCCAAAGAATCCAAATCAACCAAGGAATTATCCACCAAGGGGAAATTCCAAAATGCTTTGAAGTTAGCTTATGAACCCATAGCAGATCTGCTGGATGAATATAAATACAAGGCAGATCTGACAAAGGCAATGATTAAAGAGGAGAAGTGGTCAGATCTGCAAAGGGGACTATTTTGTCAGAAGCAAATATGGGAATCAAAGGTAATAAAAGTTATAAATGAAATAGCTGATGAGATAGGGGGATAAGCAGATCTGCCATGCCTAACACCTATTTCGCTGATTATGCTCGCGAGCGGCGGAAGATACTTCAGACTCAGGGTCTTTGTACTCGCTGTGGATGCAGATCTGCCATCCCTAATCGTTCTAAATGTCAGATCTGCCTCGTCTATGGTAAAGTATTGGCTACCAAAAAGAATGAACTACGCCGGCAGAAGGGTCAGTGTACTCGCTGTTCCAATCCCATCGACACGGGCAGATCTGCCTGGCACTGTCAGATCTGCCTGGATAAAATGAAGATCAAATATCATAACGGCAGATCTGCCTGTAGAGAAGTACAGATGTGAACAGATTGGCAGATCTGCCTAGTAAGTTGACTAACTTACTAACGATTAGCAGACCTGATAGTATGAATGGCAGATCTGCCCCTGGAATCCCCCAATCCCTTTTCAAGGCAACTTTCCCCGTCTGCGGGCAGATCTGCCCTCCTGAGCAAAGCTAGGCCCCTTCCTGGACATCGGCAGATCTGCCTTTTCACAATAGTATCTCAAAATCCGGCCTGCCTCGTAACATCCATTCCTAATCGTGCCATCAGATGATAAATCCGATTCGCGGCGAAGTTGGGATGTTCCCACAATCCATCCTCGCGGAGTTTTGCCACGCACGACAGTTCCGAAAGTCGTACATGATCTGTACGTTCACCAATGCGAATGTACAGATCATTCGCATAAGCACAGACCGTGGGTGCGGTCTTTTCATAGTGCTCACAAACTTCTGTGAGAAATGCCAGGAACTCCCCCAGCATTTTATTCCACGCATCCATGATTCCAATCTCCTGCTAAGGCGAGACTCGTTTCTTCACTAAGATCATTGTACGAAGTTGTAAGGCGATGGCAAGGGGTCGGGCTTCCCTTAATAGTTCCTGACAGTGATCGCAGATCTGCCTTAACATACAATAATTCATGCAAACGATTGGATTGGAGTTTCCTTCCCCCAATCCAGCCGTACAGGAGATATCACGGGATTTCTGAGATAAAGGACGCGAACTCTTCCGCTTCCTTCACAGTTTGAAACGGCCCAAACGGGCCGATCTTTTCACCTTCGTAGTCCTCATCTTTTGAGGACACAAGGAGCATGATCGTCTTGTCACTCTCCTCTATGATTTCATAAGAGAATCCATTCTCATCGTCGGCGTTCTTGGTTCCGAAGTCCGTGTTGTACCACATTATGATTCCAATCTCCTGCTAAGGCGAGACTCGTTTCTTTCACTAAGATCATTGTACGAAGTTGTAAGGGAGAGTCAAGGGGCCGGAAGCATTTATTTTAGAATTCCCATCTTTGAGAATCCAAAATAAATCCATCAAACCCCTTGACTTCGCTAGCCAATCCCATATGATAAGTGTAGTGAAGAAACGAGTTTTGCCTAAACAGGAGAACGAGCATGAGACTTCGAGCGCATGACGAGAAGCCGGCCCCGAAGTTCCGGGGCAACGGCGACGAGCCGTATTATTTGGGGATTGAGTTGGAGGTCGAAGCCCCCGACCGGGAGAAAATGGAAGAGGGTCTGGCCTTGCACAACCGCCCCAGGCACTTCCACGCCAAACGAGATGGCAGCCTCAATTCCTACGGCTGGGAGCTGATAACCATGCCGATAGGGAAGAGCATGTGGCTGGACCGCCGGCCGGCGGAACGTACCCCTGTGTACCAGTTCTTCGACTTGGTGGCGGATCTCAAGTCGATGGAGTACCAGTCCCATGACGGAGGGCGCTGCGGCCTGCACGTCCATGTGTGCCGCAAGGCATTTGGCGTGGATCTCACTTCGACGAACCATTACTACTGGTTCAGCCGGCTCGTGAACGGCCCGCTGTTCCGCCGGCTGAGTCAGCGGTCTGACGATAGTATCGCCAGCTGGGCGGCCCAACGCACGGATTGGGAGAAGTCGATTCACACATCCTCCCCGTATTCTCGTACTCGGTACAAGGCCACGAACATCACCCCCCGGACTATCGAGGTGAGGATCTTCCGGGGCAATCTCCGGGAGGATCGCATCCGGAAAAACGTCGAGTCTGTGATCGCGGCGGTCGAATTCGCTCGCGAGCGAATCGAGCTGGCCCCCTGCAAGGAGAATCCCGACTTCGCGTGGATGTGCTGGGTCCATCAGCACGATCAGGAGTATCCCTATCTGTCGGGATATCTGGACGTGCTGGATCTGCCCAGTGGTCCTCCTGTGACGGAGGAAGCGGCTGCTGTAGCGGTGTAATCCCTCTGGGGTTGGGTAGAATTATTTCCAGAATAATTTTACCCAACCCCTTGCCATCGCCTTACAACTTCGTACAATGATTAGTAGAGGGGGAGAATAACTCTTCCCTGGCAAACACAGGAGAACGAGACAATGTGTATCATCATCTACACTCCAGATGGGAACATCCCCCGCAAGCATCTTCAGCGGAGCCTGCACGCCAATCCCGATGGCTGGGGGTTCATGTTCGCCCGGAAAGGGCACCTGGTCATCCGGAAGGGAATGTCCAATCGGGCATTCTGGTCAGCGTGGCGGGAGGAAAAGCCCTCCGGTCCCACGGTGTTCCACGCTCGCATCGGCACACAGGGGACGAAGAGCGAGAAAAACTGCCATCCGTTCCCCGTTCCGAACCACGAGCTGGCGATGTGCCATAACGGCATCCTGCGACAGCACTGCGATTCCGAGTCGCCTGTGAGTGACACTCAGCTCTTCGTCTGGGACGTTCTGGCCAACCTGCCCACGGGATTCCTGGATAATGAGGGAATCCAGGCCCTGCTGTCCCACTACGCGGGCAACGGGAAGCTGGTTTTCATGGACGGAAAAGGCAACGTGGCCATCATCAACGAACATATCGGATATTGGCACAGTGGTCGCTGGTACTCGAATTCGAGCTACCGTCCGCCAGTGGTCGAGGTGCTGAAGCCAATGGATCTGCTGCTGCTGAAAAATCGGACGTTCGCCCAGTCCAAGCCATTCTGGGAGGTACCTCAGAACGGCTATCCGAAACGGGAGCTAACGGCATCTCGTGATTGAACTATCTCCGGGGGAATGGATTCCCCTTTTTCCCATCTTTGAGAAAATGGGAATTGACCCTTGACAATCGCCCAGCAATCCGTATGATAAGTGTAGTGAAGAAACGAGTCTCGCCCGATGCAGGAGAACGAGCATGACCAGTCTGAAGAACGACACAGTGCGGGAGAATCTAACTTCGGCTCTGGAAGAGACCATCAAGTGTCTTATCCGGGAGGCGTTGGATGACGGCAGCCTCCTAGAGATGGCGAAACAGGTTGTGGACACCGTCGCTGAGGATCTGGATCTCTCAAAAGCCGTTGGCGATGCAGTGGCCGCCTTCGACTTCAACGACGAGATGAAGGATCGTATCGACGAAGCCATCCGAGACACTGACTTCGACGCTCCGGTCGACGCTGCCATCCGAGACGCTGACTTCGACGCTCCGGTCGACGCTGCCATCCGAGACGCTGACTTCGACGCTCCGGCAGAAGCAGCGATACGGGAGTTCCTCCAATCGGACACCTATCGGGATGAGATGGAGGTCATGGCCGATAAGGCCATCGGGAATGCAATCACCTATGTGCGGGAGATCACATCGGGTCAGCTTTCGGCTGATGACACTCTGCTCGCGGATATCGCCGGCCGCGTGGTGGACATCCTGGAATCCCGCCGCCCCCTCCCGCTGTGGAAGCGGTCTGCCAACATCGTTCGGGGTTGGTTTGGCTGGTAGACTATCTCCTGTGCGCCGGGGAGTGGGTGTGTTGCCCACTCCCCTCTTTCTTCCATCGGGTTCTAGTGGGATTATTTCTGAAATAATTCCAGGAAACCCCTTGACAATCGCCCAACAATCCGTATACTGATATTAGTCGCCTGAAACACTAATTGGAGAATAGAAATGGATGAGATCGTGGCCAAAATCGCCTCGAAACAACTCGGGATCAATATCAGTTCATCTCGAGGTAGGGATGAACTGGACTTCCGCGAGATCAGTATTTGGGAACTGAAGAAGGCCCTGGAGACCGCTTTCAGGGCAGGTGTCGAAGTGGGTGTCACGAGTGACCTGGAGGCGCAATCTTGGCACCTTGTCGAAGGGTCTGGAAGCCCGCCGGCTCGCGAGTTGGGCTAGCGACGACATCCGGAAGTAGACTATCTCCTGTGCTTGGGGAGTGGGTGTGTTGCCCCCTCCCCTCTTTCTTCCATCGAACTCAAGGGGATTGAAATGGACGGATATCTCACGCGAGCGGAAGCCGTCCAGAGGATCTATTCCTCTGGCAATCTGGTATTCGGGTGTTCGTTCGTGAAGCGGAGCGACGGTTCGCTCCGGAGCGGAGCTTTCCGCCTGGGTGTCAAATCCCATCTCCGTGGTGGGGAGCGGGCCTATGATGCCCACGCCCACGGCCTTATCACGGTTTTTTCAATGAACGACAATGGATATCGTTCGTTCGGGATTGAAGGGATTGTTTCCGTGACATTCAATGGGGAAACTTTCATCATTTCTGATAGTCCAGATAATCCCGTGTAATCTGAAGGCAGATCTGAAGGCAGATCTGAAGGCAGATCTGAAGTATTCGAGGTGCAAAATGTCTAACGCGACGAACAAGCAGTCAGCTCCCGTCATCCCCAATCCCAAGTTGAAGTACGGTTTGGGTCAGCAAGTACCCATGACTGATGGTGATGCAACCATCACCGGGATGGAAATACATTGTCGGTGCTATGATGGGCACTATTCTGCGGAGTGGCAATATTTCCTCTGCATCTGGGATGGAACTTCCTGGCAGCACAAGTGCTGTGTATCCGAGTATGAGATCACTCTGGATTTGAAGTTGGCGGGCAAGCCCTCCTGGGAACCGCGGGACATCCTGCGCCAGGAGGGTTGAGAATTCTCAATAGTGGGAACCCATAAGGGGAGATGGATTCATTCCCATTATTGAGAATCCAAAATAATTCCATCCAACCCCTTGCCAATCGCCCAACAATCCATAAGATGAATGGTAGAGGGGATGGCATTCCGCCGACCCCAAACAGGAGAATGAAACATGAGTACGTACAAAACAATGACCCCGGTGGATCTCGGTGACAACGCCACCGAGAACGATCTGATGCAATTCCAGGCAATGTGCCGTGAGGCACAGAAGCTGCATCCTGATTTGGACGATGTTCAAATTACGAACGCCGTCTGGTATGACGGCGATTATTATCGGGGCGCACGCCGGTTGGGAGTGGACGTGGCATCTGTCGTAGGCTGGGAGTGGACGTGACATCTGTCGTGGTCTAGTGCTCTTGGGGTTGGGTGAGATTATTTCTGAAATAATTCCATCCAACCCCTTGCCAATCGCCCGACAATCCCGTATGATGAATAGTAGAGGGGGAGAGCATTTCGCTCTTCCCCGCAGCACACAGGAAAGGATCGAAACATGAGTAGCTTTCTGGACAACATCACCGTGGAACCCCGCAACAGCAACGTCGTGTCCGAGCAGCACGACGTGAATCAGATCAACGTGGGTTCCGCTCCCGATTCCGGCAAGCCCTCTGACAGGCTTCGTGGTCAGATTGCATCCCTCCAAACGGGGGGTTGGGATGAGGCCGAGTACGGCATCAGCCGTCTCGCCCAGATTGCTAAACTCGAAGCTGCCTTCAATGAGGCGGTGGCCTTTGAGGCCACGCCAGAGGGTATGGAAGCGGCCCGTCTCGCGGTGGAAAAAGCCCTGACCGAGATGCGGCAACGCGCTCTCAACCGGGCCGGTCTCTTCGTCCGCAATGGTCGCGTATCCGTGGCCGTCGCTGGTCAACCCGCTTGGTATGGTCTCGGCGTCAACGTCCGGGACGCCATGAATTCCAAGGAGGCCATTGTCCGGGGCAACCTGGACGTGAAGGTGCTGAAGTCGCCCCTCTCGTTCCAGGGAGCTGACGGTCAGTGGCATTCCGCAGAGGATGTGTTCGCCCTGCACTATGAGGATATGAACGAGCACTTGTACACGGTCGGCAGCCGTTACCAGGTCATTCAGAACCAGCAGGCGTTCGACTTCGTCGATGCCCTGGCGGGGACATTCGACGCGAAGTACGAAGCGGTGGGAGCGATCAACGAGGGCCGGAAGGTCTTCCTTTTGATGCACTTTCCGAAGCAGTCTTTCACGCTGCCGGGGGATGACAGGCAGGAAGCCTACATCCTCTTCACCAATACCCACGGCGGGGAAGCGGCTTGGTGCTTCCCGACGAACGAACGGGTGGTGTGCGCCAACACCTGCCGGCGGGCTTGCATGGGGCGCAAGAAGGGAATCAGCATTCGGCACACCGGCAACGTCCTGAGCAAAATCGCCGATGCTCAGGAAGCGTGTGGGTTGGCCGTCACCGGCTTCGATCTGTACAAGGAAGAGGCAGAGGCCATGTCCCGGACCAAGCTCCCCGATGCCCGGAAATACTTCGGTCTGGTTCTGGATGACTTCCTCCAGTTCACCGAGGCCGAGCATGCTCTTCGTACTGGTGGCATCCTGGAAGCCGTTCTCCAGATGACCGAAGCCGAGCGCAAGGTCACGGAGAAGAGCCTGGAATCCAAGCTCAAGCATCAGGACATGCTCCTGGAACAGATCCTGACGAACTACGAAAAGGATTCCAACGGCCCGGCGGGAACAGTCTGGCGTGGCTGGAATTCCATCACCGACCTGACCTCCCACGGGAAGACGGATCTCAAGCAGTCCCGTGACGAGCGGAAGCGGGCCGAGAGGCGATTCGAGAGCATCGTCGATGGCGAGCGAGACGACCTCAACCAGGTGGCTTATTCCCAGGCCCTGGCTCTCACCGTGTAGATCGATCATATCCATCCGGGGACTCGCCCTCCCCGGATATCTGAAGGAGCGAATCATGCGAATCATCGTGACCATGTGCAGTGACAACGGTCGGTTTCGGTCGGTTTCGCCGGAACAGGTGGAAAAGGATCTGCCGGCTATTCGCCAGCAGCACGAAGAGGCCATGAAGAATGATCCCACTTGGCCCTGTTTCGGCGGGGTCATCAATATCGACGGGCGCGCCTATCAAGTCGTCCCGTGAGACTTTCTCCTGTGTGCGGGATCGGGGACAGCAACCCGATCCCTTTTCTCGTCTTTGAAAATCCGAGAAAAATCGTCATTCACCTATTGCCTTTACTTACAACTTCGTACAATGGTCTTAGTAAATTGGAAGGCAGATCTGAAGGCAGATCTGAAGGCAGATCTGAAGGCAGATCTGAAGGCAGATCTGAGGTTACAATGAATCAGAATGATTTTAAGTTGGTTGGTGGAATGTGTGGACAACTCGCCTTTAGTGATGGCGAGTTGGACATCGCCATCGCTGTCCACAAATGCCTCATTGCCTATTTTGAGGCCAAGGGTGAGCCATTGATTACAAAAGCTCTGCGTGGGGACTTAACGATTTATACGGCATATCAAGATGCCAGAGTTCCCGTAAGGGCATACAGTTTCCCGCTGGCCGCTGGCTGCGCCGGGGCCGCTGGCTGAGGCTGCTGGCCGCTGGCCCAGGCCGCTGGCCGCTGGC
>OBEQ012883436.1_pt1 | contig 20998 bp, 23 predicted proteins | sample 1670901 | NCBI WGS metagenome assembly OBEQ01 (sample SAMEA104232315, study PRJEB22302) | groundwater metagenome | biome: forest; feature: aquifer; material: groundwater | place: USA | collected 2011-08-07 | depth 5.4 m
AAGCACGTCTCCGCTCTTTGCTTCACGCACAATATAACGCGTTACACGGTTAAGGCGCTCTGCGAATAATTCGGTAAAATATTTCGACATATGCTGAGCGATGACCACCGCAATCCCACGCTCGGGATCAATAAGGGAAAGGAGGTGCTCAACCAACGGGGGCCCTCCTGTTGACGCTCCAATGACCACAACTCCACGAAGCTCATCGTCGGGAAGCACAACTCTTCCCCCCTTGTGATGAGCGTGCTGGTATGATGTGCGCATTTTCTTTTCGATCTCTCCTGTTTCTTTGATCTTGGAAACAATCTCGGCGGCGATTTTTTCAATATCGAGAGATTTTTCTCCTGAAGGCTTTGCAATAACATCTGCTCCTGAAGCGAGGAGCGTGCGCCGCAACTCTTGCCCACTTTCACCCTCAAACGCGGAGAGCATGATGATTGCGGGGAGCGGTCGCTCACCGAGCATGATCGCAGCGGCAGCTTCGATACCATTTTTCCCTGGCATATTGTAGTCCATCGTAATCACATCCGGTTTGAGTTTTGCGGCAAGTGACACAACGTCATCCCCTGTACTTGCGGTGCCGACGATTTCAATATCCGACTCCTTCTCTAAGAGTGCAACGAGATAACGACGTATAAATATAGAATCGTCGGCAACCAAAACACGAATGACTTGCTGTGAACCCATGTCTTAGATAGTGGAGGTGTTACCCCTTTTGCTTACGTATAAGCGAAATATCATCATACAATTTTTTTCATCTGACATTAAAATATCTGCACTCAGTTTTTATTTCTGAGGCGTCAGTGCAGTAAAAAATAAAAACCGTGAGAGGGTCGAGGGATGAGTCCCTGCTATTTTCCGATATAACGCTCTGCCTTGTCGAGTACTTGATCGCGATCGAAGGGTTTAACAACATAGTCGATAGCTCCAAGAGACTTCGCCTCTTCGATCATATCCTTCTGTCCGACTGCGGAAACAATGATAATCTTTGCTTCTTTACCGATCTCACGCAAAACGTCCATACCATTCATTTCAGGCATGATCACATCAAGAAACATGAAGTCAGGATGCTCAGATCGCCATTTCTCAATAGCATCGCGACCGTTGCTCGCTTCAATAAAATTTGTGTAACCGGCACTTTCAAAAATGTCCCGCAAGACTTTGCGCATAAATGCTGAGTCGTCGACAATAAGAATCTTTTTATCCATAGGTCAAAATAATGATAGGAAATGATAGTATCTATTGTAACACACCTCCCCCCTCTCCTGTGAAGCGTTTTATGCTACGCCACTTCTTGCTCTAGATCCGATGTCTTGTTTAACCCCAAGAGGTCTTTTTGATTCAACAGCTCCTGGATATTGAGCCACAATACGGGCCGAAGCGGGAGTTCCTCACGTGGCTTCCCCTCTTCGGAAGATTTTGGCTCAATCATGATGTCCGGGCCTATTCCCTTTTTGTCTCGAAGTTCCCTATCCTTATACATGAACATTCCTTGGGCATATCGAGGAGGAACACGTGCTGCAACCAAAGGATCAAGCTCCAGGATGTCGCGCAAAGGTATCCGCACGACAGTGCGAATGCGGTCAATCACGATTGCAAAATATTCTTTCTCACGGTGCGCAACAAAAAGGTAATAAGGTGAGAGCGCCGTCTTGCGAGGTAAGTTCATGCGCTTTAAGAGATCGAGTGCGACAATAACTCGGCCACGAAGATGAAAAATACCGAGGATCGAGCCTGGAGCATTTGGTACCGTGGTGATCGGAGGAATCTTAAGTACCTGGTCAACGTCCCCCACCGCAACGGAATACAATTCTCCGTCAAGCTCAAACAAAAAAAACTCTCGTGTTTCTTCAACTGCCTCCGACTCCATAAAGAACATCGGACTCACTTTCACTTGTTCTCCTGGATCCTTTTGTTCATCACTTTCCATTTTTCTATTGTAGCGCGTTAGATGTGAAATAGGAAAATAAATACTAACGCAGGGAATCTCGGCTACCGCCGCGGGTGGATTTCGATCTCGCCGACTCGATAACGAAATCCCTTTCGATTCCCGCCGGAAGTGCCGCAGGGCACTTCCTAGCCCGACCACATGAAAAAACCGCCCAAAGCGGTTTTTTCATGTGGTCGGGCTGCAGGGAATCGAACCCTGACCTCATGCTCCCAAAGCAAGTATACTACCACTATACTACAGCCCGAATATGTAAATTTGTTTGACCTCAACCTTAAACCAGAAGCGCAAAAGCAAGTATACTTTCCTTACAGGAACTGTCCACTCATTGGGTCTTTTTTTCAAAAAGCCCTCAATGAGTCTTGCGGCTTGGTCCCATCAGAATGGGTTCCCTTAACCAAGCCTCACACTATACTACAGCCCGAATATTCAAATATTTTACTAGAGACTGAACCACCTCTTTAAATCACAAAGCGCTCTATAATATGAGCGCTTTGTGAGTATAGCAAGTTTCCCTACTCGCGCAACGAGGGATGTTTTAGTAGCGATGCTGGCTGATCTGTTTCATGGCCGCTCTTTCTTGAGCACTTATCTGGATATTAACTCCTCGATCTTGATATGACCTTTCCAGCCGTGCGAAGTCAGCCTGGGGACCTTCCCGCTCATGCCTCGCCTTCATCTCTGTTTTTGCAACAAGACATTCTGCCTGCACAAGGTCTTGTTCTTCAGCAGTTTTTGCTTGGTTGAATCGTTGTGCATATTGCGCATTCAAGCGCTTTACCTCCAATTGTTGCCGAGCATAAAGGGCATCCGCTTCCGCCTGCGTCCATTTGGTTTCGAGTGCACGATACTCTCTTGCATATTGCGCCTGTGCTTGGACTTGTTCAGATTGAGCTTGCTGGTCGATTCCTCTTGCGCCTCTTACTTCATATCCCCCGCCGACAACTGGCGCTCCTTGATATATTCTCCCACCAACGCCTGGGGTTACTGCGCCGGGAATATTGCGTGGCACAATGACCACTTCTTCAGGGGCACGCTCAACAGGAACATCTGCACCCTCTAATACTCTAACAGCAGCTTCGTTAACCTTGCGATTGACGATAATACGCAGTGTTTGTCCTATTGTACTTCCGACATCAGCACCTGCTTCTCTTGCCTGTCCTGCTATTTGTCTTTGGGCTTGTTTGCCAAATTGTCCGATAATATCTCCGTGATCACGCGCCTCTGCTTGGGTGGGAGCCAGTGCACCAAGTGTCCCAATAGCCGCAACGCCTACAAATCCCCAGCCAAGTTTGTGAGAGTTAGTAGTCTGGCGTACGTTTAATGGAGCAGCTTCAAGGCTGCCATATTTTTCAACGATCGCTGCATCTTCAGCATCCATTTCAGCTTGTATCTGCTCTGCTTCTGCAACATTTTCCGCAAGCAATGCCACGTACTCCCCTTTTGACTTTTCTTCTTCCTTTATACTTCTTTCTTGTGAAACCTTCTTGACCATTTTACCAGCAAGCACAAAGAGTGCCGCGTTCCTTTCCTCAGGAGGCAATTGTCTCAATTGATCAAAATCTAAAACCAACTCCTCGTCTACTGGCGCTTCCGGTCCAACTTCGATCGCCCCATTGTTCACTTCTCTATTTGTGTCATATGCAGGAAAAACAACTGTTTCATGTGAAACAGAAGAGTCGGCCGCAGGTGCGACAATTTCAGCATTTTGAAATTCATTTGGTTGTGCGTCGGGATTGATCATAATATAAAAATTTACAGTGCGTGTGCTGCGATTAAGTCGTCGATCTCTCGGCGTTCTTGCTTGACGATCTCGTGAATTTTTTTAAGATTGCCTTGTGCGTCTAATTTCTTTTTCAAACTTTTTACGACTGCATCAATGCCGAAAGGATCTTCATCGCATACTTGTACAAACATTTGAAGCATTACATCCGCAACGAATGGGATGCGCCCCGCAAGTAATTTTTTATCTGCGGAAGATAAATGAGAGCTTGCGACGATCGCCGCTGCCCTTTCAACTAAAGATGTTCTTTCTTGGTCTGCCATGTCGAAATTAAACTATATCACATTTTAAAATATAATGCAAGCCCCACCGGGAAAATCATTTTTATTCTGTAATTACTGACGAAAGTATAGCATCAGTCGTGATCTCTTTAAAGACAGCGCAGGGTGTACGCCGAATTTATGTGAGATGTTTTACGTGAAACATCTTTCTTTCACGTAATCAAAAAACAAGATCAGAGAACAGTCTCACATTTGCAGTTTTCTCATCACTATCTAGTTCAACAGTAAGCGCATCAAACTGCCAATCATTTTCAATATTATATTCAAATATATACGCTTCAATAGTTCTACCTATTCTTTTTAGCTTTGCACTGTGTATATTATCCTCTGGACGATGGTCATCAAAAACATGGCTTGATGTTCTACGTGAAACGGTTTTAACCTCAACAAAATGGAACCGATCATTTTTCTTAGCAATTACATCAATTTCTCCGAATTTTTTTCTATAATTTCGCAAAATAACTCTAAATCCGTGTTTCACGAGAAACTTACAAGCAATATCCTCGCCAATTTGGCCTATTTTTTGAGTTTTACCTTTAAACACCATGATAAATCAAAATAATAACATAAATTAGATGAAAATCATTAAAAAATGATCTTATGCGTATTTAGAGGTTAAATAAAGAGAAAAATGAACACTTTAAGGCAAAAAACGTTTAAAACTATCATCTGCAGCCATATTTGAGCAAAAAAATGCATTATTCCATCTAAAATGAAAAACGCTCACAGAAACAAGCAAATTTATAAATCTTAAAGAATTGGTTAGTTTTTAAAACAGCCTAATTTATAAGAGTATTTTCTGAAACTAGGGTGTTTCACGAGAAACGAACTATATCTAGTGTTACTACGTAACGTTTTTAGGACTTATTTGCTTCATTTATTCCATATAAGACATCTAAAAAGACAAAAGTGTAAATATGTTGATAACCCTGTGTACAGTGTGGATAAAGGACATCAAATTTATAAAAAATGTCCTTTATAAACACTATCCACAGGTTTATGCACAGATACAGCAAAGATGGGGGGAATTGAAACTTACAGTTTCTGTACGCCTTTGTGATTCACTCTGAGCAGAGCTCTTCGTGAATAACGCAAAGCCCTTCGATTCTCCCTGCCAGTCGCAGGCGCAAAAACAAAAGACAAGCTTATTCAGCTTGTCTTTTGTGCGCCTGTGCGGGCAGGGAGAATCGAACTCCCGTCTTAACCTTGGCAAGGTCACGTTCTACCACTAAACCATGCCCGCAATACCTTTTTGTTTATATATTTCCCACCTTAACCTTGGCAAGGTCACGTTCTACCACCCTACCAATCTTTACCGCATGCCCGCATATCGATATCGTCATATACTAACGAATTCAATACGAAATGGCAACAAATCTTGCTGTAATTTCTATACCACTCATCGTTTTCATGATAAAAATAGAAGAGATACAGAAAAATGGAGAAATATATGGCGACCTGTGGAAAACCCTATAAGTTCGTCGGGAAATTGAGTTCAAAAAATTGCCTTTATTGCGGAAAGGAAGAGAACCATCTTGGTGATCACGGCTCGCCAGAAGAAGCAAACAGCAGTATTGATCAAAAAAGAGAACCTTCCAAGGTGAGGACTATTATCGTCCCAAGCGCACAATGGCCATTCCCGATCAACAGACAGCCAGCAGGAGCCGCGAACGATCCTTCGCCGGATATCCCTGATGGAGTTGTGATTCAATGACCAACCCCTCAAAAAGAAACGCCGCTCTGTGAAAAGGAGCGGCGTTATTTTGTGCCTTGGCCAGAAGCTACTAAGCATATTCGAAGCAGGGAAAGCTGTATTCGTGTTTTTGGTCACAGATATTTTCCTCGCCGTCGCTCGGAAAATTCCGCGACCCTGACTCGTGGTTTTGTTCTGCTGAACAAAACATACTCCGTCTCACAAAAACGCAAAGAGTGCCGTTTGGGCACTCTTTGAGTCTCGTTTTTGTGCTCCCGCCAAGACTCTCGACTACCGTCGCGGGTGGTTTTCGGACTCGAGGACTCCTCAACGAAAACCCTTTCGAGTCTTGTCGAAGCTGAAGCAGTTCAGCTTCTCGGGTGCCCACTCGAAGACTCCTAGTGCTCCCGCCAAGACTCGAACTTGGACTAACGGTTTCGAAGACCGTTGTGATATCCGTTTCACTACGGGAGCGATGTTTGCTTATTGTACGCCAAACCTTACAACATCGCTCGCGAAAAATCAAAAAATTGTTAATATGACCTGATGGCAAAACACTTCTCAATTCCCGATGAAATTTCACGTGTGACCGAAACGCTTGAATCTGCGGGCTACGAAGCATACCTTGTGGGCGGCTGTGTGCGTGATCTCTATAGAGCAGTCATGCCAAAAGACTGGGACATCACAACAAATGCGAAACCTGATGAGATCATCGCACTTTTTCCAAAAACTTTTTATGAAAACGAATACGGCACTGTCGGTGTCGTGAATGAAGAAATTCCGGAAGGGGATGGAGAGCGAGAGACACTGCGCGTTGTTGAAGTGACACCTTATCGCAAAGAAACAACATACTCAAATTTTCGTCACCCTGATGAAGTGACGTTTTCCGGAAAACTTGAAGACGATCTCTTGCGTCGCGACTTCACGATGAATGCGATCGCATACAATGTTTCAAAAAAAGAGATTGTTGATCCCTATGGGGGAGAAGAGGACATTGAGCGCCATCTTATAAAGACTGTGGGGAAACCTGAAGATCGTTTTCACGAGGATGCGCTTCGTGTGATGCGTGCCGTGCGTTTTGGCGCGGAGCTTGGATTTGCGATCGAGATGGAAACAATGAATGCAGTCGTGAAATTTGCTGATCGACTTCCAAAGATCGCCGCTGAACGCATTCGCGATGAATTCGTAAAGATTATTATGTCGGAACGCCCCATGGAAGGAATCATACTCCTTCAACGCACCGGCGTGCTGAAATATATCGCTCCGGAGTTAGAGCAAGGTCTTGGGTGTGAACAAAATGGTGATCACATCTATGACGTATGGGAACACAACCTCCGCGCGCTCCAACATTCATCGGAACGCATATGGCCGCTGCATGTGCGCGTCGCAGCGTTGCTTCATGATGTAGGAAAACCGGTAACACGCAAATGGTCTGATGAAAAACGCGATTGGACCTTTTATGGTCATGACGTTGTCGGCGGGCGCATGGCGCAAAAAATACTTGAACGTTTAAAATTTCCCAAGCAATTCATTCACGATGTTTCTACGCTTGTGCGTTACCATCTTTTTTTCTCAGATATTGAAAAGATCACGCTCTCTGCGGTGCGCCGCATTGTCGCCAACGTCGGACCGGAACTTGTGTGGGACCTCATGCATGTGCGTGCATGTGATCGTATCGGCATGGGACGCCCAAAAGAAACTCCGTATCGCTTGCGTAAATATCATTCAATGATCGAAGAGGCGATGCGTGCACCCGTATCGGTCGGCATGCTCAAGATCGATGGATTGCGCATCATGGGGGTGATCAACGAGAAACCATCTCCCCGTGTCGGTTGGATATTGCACGCACTCTTTGAAGAAGTACTTGAGAACCCCGATCTAAATACTTCCAAATACCTTGAAAAACGCACAAAAGAATTGTCACAAGAAGATCCTCTGATATTGAAAAAGTTAGGCGAGGAAGGAAAAGAAAAAAAAGATGAGAAAGAAGAAGGGGAGGTGAGTGCGATACGAAAAAAATATGGCGTGAAATAAAAAAACGCGCAGCAAGCTGCGCGCTGGAAACCAGATCTCGCGATCAGCGAAAGCGTCCGGTGGCGGCACTGTCGATCATGAGATTGCGAGCGATGGGCTCTTCGGCGGGAGGAGCTCCCTTTGCGGCGAGTTCATCACACGCTTTCTTGTACGCGGTCTGGTCGAGCATGTTCGGAAGTTGTCCGGCAGGATCTGCAACGAGAACAAAGTAATCGGCAGCGGCGACCCCAAGCGACAGCATTCCCGCGAGACGCTCAGTGTAAAGGTCCTGACTCTGACCGCGAGAGCCAAAGTCATGAAACCGAAACCCCCGACCGAATTCCAACTTCGGGAAATCAGCTTCCGCAAGTAGTGCGAGGTCACTGGCGCTCGCTTTGATGGCAAAGCTCCTGGTATCCCTCGTCCGCAACGCGCGCGAAGCGGATCCGTATCCGAATACGACATTCGTAGGACCGTCACGCATCTGTGCCCAGAGGTTTGCGACACTCTCGCGGGTCAGGCCGTCGGAGATGAGCAACGAGCCATCATGGCGGATCAGCAGAGATGCCCCCTCGCTCAGACCGAGCAGTTCACGCAAGCGGGTGAGGATGGCGGGGACTGCGGTGTTGAGTTCGTCGAGGGAGGCAGCCTTCAACAGCTCCGCAAGAGTCGGGTCCGGTTTGTGTTCCATGGGATCTCCTGTGTACGAGCACATGCTCTGAATAAACTATAGCAGAATTTTTGTGTTTTGTCAATTTTTTCCCTGACTACGCAATAATTTGACACTTACTTCTCTTAATGGTACGGTAATTTCAGTGAAGCACAACATGATATTTTCTTCGAAAGGACCGTAGAAGTGAGAAATCAACAAACTCTTTATGTTCATGAGTCACCCGACCTCGACGCCTTCTTTTCACTTTGCGCAGCATGGGAATTCATCCCGTACGCGCGCGATGCGAAAATCGAATTCGTTCCCGTTAACTGGAACGGTAGAGGAATGGGCCCCGACGATATGGCTTTCGACATGGAAGCCGGTGGTCGAGGAATAAAAGGAGTGCGAGATGCAGATGGCAAGGTGCATTCGTGCTTTGCGACCATCGTGGCGCAATACGCGTCGCCGGAAGCGCAGCGTGCCCTCCAAGAACTCGTGCAATTCGTCGACACACAAGATACCGATGGCTCCGTGGTTCAAAAGTATGCACACATGCTTCCAAAGGATGCTCAGGACATGATCCAATTCACGAGCATCAACGCGGTACTTCGCGCGTTCCAAAACGCACTCGGCGACGACCTCCTTGTGCTCGAGCGAATGAGCGAGATGTTCAGTGGATTCTTGAAAAGCGGAAAAAATCGTATCCGTGGCAGGGAAGAGGCAGACGCCGCAAAGTACTTTCACGCTGGAAAGATTGCGCTTTTGGAAAACCCAAAAAAGAGCGGAACGATCAATGAGCTTTTTTCAAGGGGTGTTCGCGTGGTCGTCTTGGTGGACGGCTTCGACCTGCGCGTGAAGCGCGGACATGGAGACGAAGACGGTTTCCGTGTCGATCACCCCTCACTCATCGCAGTGATTGAGCAAGCAGGAGAAAAAGTGAGCCACGAAGGAGGACAGGGGGATTGGTTCGCGCATTCCGCAGGATTCCTCCTCGCGCGTGGTGGGAGAAAAGGTGAGAGAGCGAAAACACCTTCCAAGGTTAATCCGTACGATCTGATCGACGCGCTGGAGAAGATCCTTCCTTAGAGCAGGTCTCATATTCACAGCATTTGCCCAATACTTCTTTGTGCTCCGACCGAAAGGTTGCGGGCACTTTTTTATTGGCGATAGTTTCAAGAGTTATTGACAAAAGATCGTGAACACAGTAGTTTCATGTGAGTAAAAGTTCCCCCACCCGCCCCAAGGAGAGCGTCAATGACCGAAAGAGCAGCCCCGTTTTTCAAGATCTGTGACTGTGGCAAACCGCACACGCACGGCCACTTCCACATCCCACCCAATGGTGACCTGGACCCGGGCAACGTGTCTCCCGCAGCCTTTTGTCGAAAAGATGGCCGTCAGTTGCTGGAGGACGGCCTCAAAGGCGGCATCATTTCCGCTCCCGAGAAGGAAGTCCTGCTTGCCCAACTCGAAGCATCGGAAATGCCCGAAGATGTCCCGGAAGAGATCGCAAAGAAACGCGCAAGCGTACAAGATGAATTCGGAGCACTGGCAGCACAAGGCATCCAGGTGATGTTCATCGGACCGGACGACATCGCAGACCTCCTCGACAGCCTCCGCAAAGGAGATAATTCTCAGCCTCCGCAAAACGGCTGACCAATGGCCCCCGTGTTCGGGGGTTTTCTTTTGCTTTTTTTAACCCCTCACATATACAGTAGTTCCAAGAAATCTATTTTCCACTTGCTCAACTTGACAAAAATGTTTAAATATGTATTATGACTTTAGGCACCTTTAGCGTATCGGGGCCACTTTTCAACACTTTGATCGAAGGAGATCATCATGGTACCCGAAAGAAAGAAGGGATTCGGAGCGGGCTCGCTCATCTTGTTCAACCCGTTGCTTACCAAGCTCATCCTTTGCCCGGATCTGGAAAAATCCGAGCCAAGGAACCCCCGCGTGTGCATCCCCGGTGGGACGCGTGACCCGAGAAAAGATCGAAATCTGATCGACACCGCCATCCGCGAAGGCGATGAAGAAGCCGGGCTACTCTTCACGGAAGCAGAACTCTTCGAGATCGCCTACCACAAAACGTTTGCGGAAGGTGAGGGGGGAGCGAGCTACCACAAGTTCTTCGTTGGATTTGTGGACGAGCGTACTCTGCTGCGCACCATCGGCTTCTCCGAAGAGATCAATGGTGTCATGACTCAGGTTGTTGGTCCCCCCGAATGGTGGATGATCGACGACGCACTGCGCCAATCATCGCGCAGCTCAGGCATGATCATGCTCCACAAGTCGCACCAACGCGCCCTCTGCGAGGCGCTCATCGAGTTGGGGGAGAAGAACCGCACCGCAACAGGAGACGAGCACTTCGCTGTCGTCGAAAAGATGTACAAACAGCGTGAAGAAGCGCTGCGCGAGATGCAGAGGCAATTCCAATCTGATGAGGCGTACTACCGAAGGTAGAGTGCCACAGTGATCCGCATAACCCCTTGGGGGATATGCGGATCTTTTATTTTATAGGACCTACGCAAATGGCGAACTTCTTTGTTGCGGAGCCTCTACAGTTCGGTCAACATAAAAGCGACCAAATTTTTCTTAGCGGTAATCCGCTTAGAAAAATGGAAGTACTCTTGTGGTGAATATGCCTTCCTCGCTGTTTTCTCCACGTCTCGAATTTCATCCATTTGCGTAGGTCCTATTTTAGTTCAAGCCACACCGGACAGTGGTCTGAACCATAAACGTTTGTCGATATACCCGCAGTCTTGAGCTTTGACGCCAACTCGGGAGCGGCGAAAAAATAATCAATGCGCCAACCAACATTACGCTCGCGTGCTGCGGTCTTCATGTCCCAGTATGAGTATGCTCCGACCTTGTTTGGATAAAAATGACGAAACGAATCAATGAATCCGTGGTAAATGAGTTCATCAATCCACGCACGTTCTTCCGGAAGAAAACCCGTATTCGTCTCGTTTGCTTTCGGTCGCGCGAGATCTATCTCTTCATGCGCAGTGTTCACATCTCCACAAAAAATAACTTTTTTGCCTTTTTTACGCAGCGCTTCGATGTACTTTAAAAATGCATCATAAAATTCAAGTTTATATTTTAGTCGTTCGGGGCCTCCACCACCGTTGGGGAAGTACACATTCAAAAGGACGAGGTCTCCATAGTGTCCGATAATGATCCGCCCTTCGTCATCAAACTTTTGAATTCCGATGCCATACTCAACCTTGTCGGGTTTTGTCTTTGAGTACAGTGCAACACCACTATAGCCCTTACGTCCTTTAGAGTGAGCAAAATATGAAAAGTATCCTTTCGGGTTTCGCACTTCCTCGGGCAGTTGTTCCGCTTCAGCTTTTGTCTCCTGAAGTCCAAGAATGTCAGGTGATGTTTCGTAGAGCCAATCCAAAAAACCTTTCTTTGCCGCTGCCCGTAACCCATTAACATTCCACGAGACGAGTTTCATAAGAAACATTATATAGCGAAAGCGTGAAAGTCAGAAAAATAGATACTACTTCCTCCGTTTGTCGTGAAACTGTTTATGTATGTCGCGCAACTTGCTATCCGTCACATGTGTGTAGATCTGGGTGGTTGCAATGTTTGCATGTCCAAGTAGCGCCTGTACCGAACGCAGGTCCGCACCATTCTCCAATAGGTCAGTTGCGAAACTGTGACGAATAACATGCGGGGTTACTTTTTTGGATATACCTGCCTTGACCGCATAGTGTTTCACAAGCCTCTCCACTGAGCGGGGAGTGAGCCGAAGGTCTCCGGTCTTTTTTGCCATTGCCTTTTCTCCACCGCGTCCTATTTGTGTAAAAAGCGCATCATCAACATCTGTCCTTTTATCGAGATAGACCTTGAGCGCTTTCTTTGCCGTATCGGACAAAAAAACGACTCTGACTTTTTCTCCCTTGCCGCGCACCGAAAACTGATCTCGGGAAAGATCCAGATCGCGCGGAAGGCTGCAAAGCTCAGAAACACGGAGTCCTGTCGAAAAAAAGAGCTCAAGGATCGCACGGTCGCGTAAGGCGGAAAGTCCGTCTCCCTCCGGAGCATTAAGCAGTCGCTCAAGATCCTGCGAGGAGATAAGATCAAGTTCACGCTCAGAGGCCTTTGCAAGTTCGATCCGTTCCGGTGAAAGTACTTTTACTCCCTCACGGGAAAGATATTTCAGGAACGCACGCAGTGCGATCATATAGTAATTTTGCGTACGCTTTTTGAGCGTTTCTTCCACCATTCCCTTTTTGCGCGTTCCGCGTTGAGTAGACTGACGATTAAGCCAGAGTCGGTACTCACGCACAATGGTGTCACTAATATCTTCCGGTCTCTTAAGTTTGGTGTGTTCAATGAACCGCGACAGATAATGATCATAATTGATGATCGTTTTGATACTTCGCCCTTTTTCGATCTCGAGATATTCAAGAAATCGTCGTTTCCATTCAATAAGCTCCATGCATCCATTATAGGTGGTGTGTTCCTATGTGCATAACGCATCTATGTGCATTGAAAAAAAATATGGCGAGTGATACGATGAACATATCACGATTACTATGCCTGAAGGATACAAGGGAGAAGAAAACGATTTGGGGGCAAGTGCTTTTTCTGAAAGCACGCAAGAAGTTGCAGACACGCTGCCAATGGCTTTTCAAGAACCCGGTTTTTCTTCACCGGAAGACTCCGCTGACATGGAAAGCATCAGAGAATCCATACCTGACCCCTTTGGAGACGTCGCACCAGAAACAGTACAAGATGAGCTCGATAGAGACCCTCAACTTGCCGCAAGTCTTCTTCCCAAGCAAGACTAAAGACCTTCAATCAATATGCCAATTCCCAGTTTTAGTGACACACTCGATAAAACATTGGGTCCCGGGATCACCATCATTTCGGGCGGTAGCTTTTTTACGAGCGACGAGAATAATGATGCTTCCGGACTCGACATTAAAAAGATGAACGCAGAGCTCGCTGCGACAACCAGGGAGGATGACATTGTGTTTATGCTCCCCGAGCCACCAAAAGAAGACATTTCTCTCAAGCAATTCCTGGAATCACAAAAAAAATAGCCATTTGGGGTTAAATATGGCGGTAAAGGCAGCGCTACTTGCGTTTTTTTTATCTTTGTGCTACGCTACACCTCATGCTAACAGTCAAGAAAAAGGGGGTAATTATTGGGAAGCACCAGCGTCACGACAGCGACACGGGTTCTCCGGAGGTGCAGGTTGCGATCTTGAGTCAAAAGATCAATGAGCTTGCGGCGCATTTAAAGGACAATAAAAAAGATAATCATTCGCGCCGTGGACTTTTGAAAATGGTCTCAGATCGTCGTGCACACCTCAAGTATTTGAAGAAAAAAAGCGAGCCGAAGTATAATGCGCTCGTCAAAAAGTTAGGAATTAAGTAGCAACAATGCGCGTACACCGCGCATTATTGTTTCGTGCTGCGACAACCTTTTCAATTATTTCTCTGTTTTCATAACTGTGCGCAAATTTTTATAAGGGATTATTTTAGTTTTTTAGTTTCTTTTCTTGGATTTTTCTAAGGACTAGTGACTAAAGACTAACAACCATATTTGCATGAGTATCATTAAGCATAAAGACCAGCGCGTCGGTCTCTTTATAGACGCGCAAAACCTTTATCACAGCGCAAAGCATCTGTATGACGATGCGCGTGTTAATTTCGCCAATATTCTTCGCGACACCGTTGCAGACCGCAAACTTATCCGTGCGATGGCATATGTCATCTCGACAAAAACAGGCGAGGAGTCAAGCTTCTTCGATGCGCTCGGTAAGATCGGCATCGAAACACGCTCAAAGGAGTTACAAGAATTCTGGGGCGGTGCCAAGAAAGCAGACTGGGATGTCGGTCTTGCGGTTGATGCGATCACGCTTGCACCAAAGCTTGACGCGATCATTATCGCATCGGGCGACGGCGACTTTGAGCCGCTGGTAAAATATCTGCAGATCAACATGGGTACGCAAGTAGAAGTTGTCGCATTCGGAAAATCTGCGTCGTCAAAGCTTCGCGAATCTGCCGACGACTTTTTTGATCTCTCAGACCATCCGGAAAAATACCTCATTGGATACAGGGAAAAACGTCGTCCTACCGGAGAAGGACGCAGCGGGGGAACTCGCCGGGCGGTATCCCTCTGAAATGAACAGCGGGTTGCCGACCGATAAGGTTTCAAAAAATCCAGAGAATTATCTTTGGATGTTCTTGACTTCGTCACCAATAGCGATAGCATGTTCACAGAAACATTGTTGCTTTTCAATTCTTCATCAAGGAGAGCGCTGTGGGTAAATTAGAGCGAAAGTCATTTAAACGTATTCAAGGGGAAAACTGGATCGGCGGAATTTGCGGCGGCCTTGCCTATGCGTTTGGCTGGCCGGCACTGATCGTGCGCATCATTGTGCTCGTATGCTGGCTGTCACCCGCAGTCTTCCTGGTGCAGGGTTGGGGGTCAATCTTTGTCGTATACATCATTGCCTGGATACTTGCTCCGAAGTGGGAGGAAATCCCGGAAGATTACGACGAGCGTACTGCCTGAACCACGAGTAGGGTCTCAAACAGTCTTGTCTTTAGAAGGTGACATATGGCCAAAAATTATGTCGTAGTAAAAAACAACGGGATCGTGTCTGTGTCATTTCCGAAAGGAATGAATCTCGATAGACTACGCAAAGTGATTGCGCATGAGTTTCCCGGCATTCCTGATAAAAAAATCCTGATCATGGCTGTCACCGTCATGACAGTCTCCATTTCGGTCATACCCTAAAAAGCTCCACCCTGCGGGGCTTTTGTTTTTATGAGATTTTGATAGAGTGTTCCTATTAGTAGTCGTGGCATCCGGATCATCGAATTGAAGCAGGTGCGGGTACCGGCGTTTCAATGAGAGAATCTGGATGGCACAAAGTAATTTTGTGTTATGCAAAAAGAAACTTATGAAGTGGAGATCGGTGGGAAAAAACTGATCGCGGAATTCAACGATCTTGCGGATCAGGCACACGGATCGGTCATGATCCGCTACGGAAATACGACCATACTTGCAACCGCGGTCATGTCGAACAAAAAGCGCGAAGGAGGAGACTTCTTTCCGCTTACCGTTGATTACGAGGAACGTTTCTATGCGGCAGGGCAAATTCTTGGGAGTCGTTTTATGCGCCGCGAGGGGAGACCCTCGGATGCAGCGGTGCTTTCAGGTCGTATTATCGACCGTACGATTCGCCCTCTCTTCGACGGACGCATCAGAAATGACGTACAGATCGTTATTACTGTACTCTCTATTGATGATAACGAACCCGACATTTTGGCGGTCAACGGCGCGTCGCTCGCACTTGCAACATCGGACATTCCATTCGAGGGTCCTGTTTCTGCGATCCGCGTTGCGAGGCAGAACGGCAAATGGGTCACGCTTCCTTCATTTAAAGTCGAAGAGGGCGCGGAGATTATCGAGGGTGACTGCGAACTTGTTGTCTGCGGAAAAGACGGTAACGTGAACATGATCGAAATGGGCGGAAAAGAAATTCCTGAAGATGCAGTCATGGAAGGACTCACCTATGCGAGCCAAGAGATCGAAAAACTTCAGAAGTTCCAAAAAGAAGTTGTTGCCAAGCGCGGGAAGACGAAGCGCGTAATCGTACTTGATGAAGTTGGTGACGATATCAAGGCGCTCTTTAAAGAAAAGATCGCACCAAAATTTGAAGCGACCATCTGGGGTGAGGCAGGACGCGCACGTGAATACGCACTCATGGAAGAGTGGTTGGGCTATGTGAAAGAGGTCGAAGGAATGAATGAGAAGCTCGCCGAACATTATTTTGACGACATGGTGAACGACCTGCTTCACACCAAGGCGATCAATGAAAACAAACGACCCGACGGACGTGGCTTCGACGATGTGCGCCCCCTCTTTGCACAAGCGGGTGAAGTATCCCCAGTACTTCATGGCACAGGCATCTTCTATCGCGGAGGAACACATGTACTATCGGTTCTCACCTTGGGCGGGCCACAAGATTCGCAAATACTCGAGGGAATGGAAGTGCAGGGAAAGAAGCGCTATATGCATCATTACAACTTCCCGCCGTTCTCCTCGGGTGAAACCGGCCGCATGGGTGGAATGAATCGCCGCGCGATCGGACACGGTGCACTTGCGGAGAAGGCGCTCGTTCCGGTCTTACCTGAAAAAGAAATTTTTCCTTACACTATTCGCATCGTCTCAGAATCAATGGCATCGAATGGTTCCACCTCAATGGCGTCAGTGTGCGGATCGACACTTGCACTGATGGACGCGGGGGTACCAATCAGCGAACCTGTTGCAGGGATCGCATCGGGACTTATGATGGAGTCCGCAACCAAATATAAAGTACTCACTGATATTCAAGGGCCGGAAGACCACCATGGTGACATGGATTTCAAAGTCGCCGGTACAAAGAACGGCGTCACCGCGATACAAATGGATGTAAAGGTCGGCGGAATCCCGCTTCCCATCCTCAAAGAAGCGTTCGACAAGGCAAAGGCGGCACGCATTACCATCCTTGCGACAATGAAAGCAGCGATCGCGTCTCCTCGCACCGATATCTCGCAATACGCCCCCAAGATCGTTGTGATCAAGATCAAGCCGGACCAGATCGGTATGGTCATCGGCTCGGGCGGTAAAACGGTCAACGAGATACGCGAAATGACCGGGGCCGAGATCGATATCGAAGATGACGGCACGGTCTTCTGTACAGGAAAAGGCGGCTCTGCAGAAAAAGCACGCGACATTATCGCCGAGATGACTCATGAATATCAGCCCGGTGAAATGTTCAAGGGCACTGTTACGCGACTCATGGACTTCGGCGCATTCGTAAAGATCGGACATAGCGCAGAGGGACTCGTGCATGTCTCTGAGATCGCATCCTTCCGCGTCGAACGCGTGACCGACTATATAAAGGAAGGAATGGAAGTACCTGTTGTCGTCAAAGAGGTCGACGAGAAAGGCCGTATCAACCTCTCGATCAAACGTGCAGACGCAAACTTCTTCAAACAGAAGGACACCCCTCCATCCGCAACTGCACGGCCGTTTAATCCAAAGCCTCCAACCCAATAAAAGGGGCCAAAAAAACATCCTTCGCACAGAAGGATGTTTTTTATTGCCGACGTAGAGTGAGTGAAATGGAAAAGTCTGCTTTTCTATTTCCGAGCCGAGGAGAGCTAAAAAAGGTTTAACACCTCGCACGAGGCTCTGCGAGTCCAGGGCTTGCCCTGGGGTTTAACACCTTTTATTATTCAATAATCCTTTTAACTTCCTCAACAACCGTACGCTGTGCTCTATCGGCTCGTACCACATAATCTGCAAACTTTTTTTGTACCACTCCGATCTTTAAATATTCAGGTATCGCAACTTTTGTATCATAGTCTGCAACATGACTTGCTCCAAACCTCACAGCTCTTCTTTTCAGCATCATCGCAGGGGGAACATCGAGGTAAATTTTCTTGTCCAGAAATTCTCTCAGTAACTTGTTTTTGAATAAGAGAAAACCTTCAACTAAAATATATTGTTTAGGCTTTAAGATTATTGCCTTTCTTGTTCCACCCGCTACTTTGGGAAAACTTTTGGTATGCACCTGCTTTCCTTTTGCCAGTGCTCGTAGGTGTCGCAATAAAACATCATATTTTATATTCGTAGGATGTTCCCAATTCAGATAGCCGTGCTTCTTTTGAAATGTGCGTGTGTGCTTAAAATAATTATCAAGCTTAACGTGCTCGTATTTCCTTGAGCTTTTTTTGAGCTCCTTACAAAGCGACGACTTTCCGGCACCCGATGGGCCTGCTATTCCTATAAAAACCGGGGGGATGAATTTTTTCACAAGATGAGTATAGCAAATTATCTGAAATTCACTCTGATTGCTATAATGAATTTATGAAGGAAATATCCTACGAAGGACCTGAGGCCACAAAAGAGGAGGCTGACTGGGCAAAGAAAAAGAAGCCAAGCATAGGAAGCAAGAAGGCTCCAACGGTGCGCACCTTTCGTGCCGATATTGAAGAGCTCATACAAGAAAAAGGAACCACAAAGTCCGACATTATGCAGGCTGAAGCTGCACGACGAGAGTCGCGCGGCGAGCAACGCTTTCCTGTTGAGGAAGACGAGTCACACTTCGGACGCCTTATTTTTATTCTTGTGCTCGTACTCGCGTTTGGTCTTGGGGTTGGGATCTATGCACTTGTCGAGCCAAAATTTGCGATTCCATTCTTGCACATGGCAACAACGACTCCTGCCGTAGAAACGACTGACGATCTCTCGATCGAACTTACCGACTCTCCACGCGAACAGGTGCTCACTGATATTGCGCTCGCATTCAAAAAAACATCACTCCCAGCGGGAAAAGAGCGAGCACTCGTATTTCATGTTAAAAATTCGGCTGGTGACACGGAAAATGCATCGATCACACAACTCCTGAAAGCCACTGGTATGAGCCGCACCTATGTGGCATTTACCGAGTCGGTCGACCCCGACTTTATGTACCATATCTCCCAGGGAATTACGCTCACCGGAGTGCTCACATTCCACTCACCATCATATGCAAACACCTTTGGAGCAGTCTTTGATTGGGAGGTGGATATGGCAAGTGACCTTATTCCGATACTTAACCCCGAGTACAACCGCAAAGATATCAAGAGCCTCGAAGGGAGAGTTTTCCGTGATGAGCGCATTGGCACTGTTGATGCACGCATTCTTAGAGATGTACTCGGTAACCCCCTTATTGCATACGGTTTTATCGATAAAAAAACCCTCGTTATCGCTGGCAGTCGCGATGGACTCATTGCGAGTATTAATGCCGCAGCTATGAACAAATAAGTCAGACTTGCCGAGAAAGCCCTCTTTCCGTATGATGTCGCTATATGACTTCACCTGACTTTTCGCAAAACAAGGAAACCTTGATCAAAGAACTTGCGCTTTTAGAGAACGAGCTAAAGAGTGTCGGGCGCATCAACCCGGACAACAAAAGTGACTGGGAGCCCGTTGCGAGTGAGCTCAATGTCGACAAAGCAGAAGTCGAAGAGCGCGCCATGCAAATAACTCATTTCGAAGACCGCAGTTCAGTCGAGTTTCAACTGGAGGAGCGCTTCAACAAGACCAAAGCCGCACTGGAGAGAATAACAAACGGAACATATGGAATCTGCAGCGTCTGCGGAAAAATGATCGAAGAAGCGCGATTGCATGCGAACGCAGCTGCAATGACATGTAAAGAGCATAAGGAACTTTAGACGACTAGACCCTTTCATCCTCATTCCATCCATGGCTTTCGCAAAAATATTTTCTGCTCAACCCACACTTTTTGGCGCACATCCTATTACCATCGAGGCAGACCTTGCAAAAGGACTGCATGCGTTCACTATTGTCGGCCTTCCTGACAAAGCTGTCGAAGAGTCGCGTGACCGTGTAAGCGCCGCAATAAAAAATTCCGGATGGAAATCACCCAAGCAGCGTAATCAAAAGATCACCATTGCGCTGGCTCCCGCAGACCAGAAAAAATCGGGCCCCCTTTTTGATCTGCCCATTGCGCTTTGTTACTTACTCGCAACCGGAGATATTCGTTTCAATCCCGAAGAAAAGCTTTTTGTAGGAGAGCTTGCGCTTGATGGCAGGGTGCGCAGTATCCGAGGAGCGCTTGCAATCGCAACAGAAGCCAAGAAACGCGGTGTCAAAGAACTTTATGTTCCAAAAGAAAATGCCGAGGAGGCTGCGCTCATTTCCGATATCACCGTTTTCCCTGTCGACACACTTTATGATGTTGTCAGTCACCTTTCGCGAACCAGCCCCATTGCGCGAGAAGAAGGAGAAGAGCGCATCGGAATGGTGCACAAGCGCATTGCTCCACAGCCACACACGGAACTGAAGCAAAAACTAATCAAAACTTCCGAACGGTCGTTCGCCGACATCCGCGGGCAAGAGGTCGCCAAACGCGGACTCATGATCGCTGCGGCAGGCGGACACAACATTGCGATGTGGGGACCGCCCGGTACCGGAAAAACAATGCTCGCACGAGCATTCACCGAACTCCTCCCTCCGCTTAACGAGCATGAGGCACTTGAGGTCACCGCTATTCACTCAGTCGCGGGAGCACTGAGCGAGACGATTATCACTGAGTCGCCTTTTCGCTCCCCTCACCACACCGCATCGTATGTATCGATCATCGGTGGTGGTGCCATTCCAAAGCCCGGAGAAGTAACGCTTGCACACCATGGGGTGCTGTTCCTCGACGAGTTCCCTGAATTCGACAAACGCGTGATCGAGTCGCTTCGTCAGCCCCTTGAAGAAGGAATTGTGCATGTCTCGCGCGCAAAAGGATCGGAGCGTTTCCCGGCGCGATTCATTCTTGTTGCGGCAATGAATCCTTGTCCATGCGGCTACTTCGGGGACCCCAAGAAAGCGTGCGCATGCAACCCTGCGCAGATATCACGTTATCAACGCAAGATCTCGGGGCCCATCGTCGACCGCGTTGACCTGTGGATCGAAGTGCCACGACTCGAGCACGCGACACTTTCACCGGGGAAGCGTGATGTGAATGCGCAAAAACAATATGACGAGTTTGTGAAAAAAATCGCTTCTGCGCGCGAACATCAATCAAAACGATTCGCGGGAGAAGAGGCAAATACA
>OBEQ010408720.1_pt1 | contig 20992 bp, 19 predicted proteins | sample 1670901 | NCBI WGS metagenome assembly OBEQ01 (sample SAMEA104232315, study PRJEB22302) | groundwater metagenome | biome: forest; feature: aquifer; material: groundwater | place: USA | collected 2011-08-07 | depth 5.4 m
GCCGGCCAGGTGGCAGGAGAGGTTGCGGCAGAGCGCCACGCGGTACTTGCCGGCCTTCTCGAGCTCTGCGCAGTAGTCGCGCGCTTGCTTGAGTAACCACGGGTAGTTGCCATTGCATAACCAGGCGGCCACCGCGGGATTGGGTTTCGCGTCGCCACGATCGATGTCGTCCGTAGTAATCTCTCGAAAGGGCGCGAGCGGAGCGTCGTCTTTGTCGAGCCAGAACGACGGAAAGAAGATCTGAAACGCGAAGTGGGTGTCGAGCGTGGCCGTCACGTTGGTGAGTGCGCCGAGGTTCTTGTAGATGAACTCCGCGGTGCGGCGATTGTCGTCGAGCGCACCCCGCCCGTTCCGCCCGGCGACGTACAGCGAACCTTCAGGGAAGCAAAAGTCTTTCTGCACGTCGATGAGAAGCAGGTGGATGTTCCGCTCATCCGTGGCAGACGGCGTGATCCGATGCGCCTTTCGCCAATCGGCAGCCGCGGAAAAGAGGCGCTGCTGATCAGGCCTGTACGCGTGACTCTCAGCGTTGTTCGGCTCGAAAAATGCGGGCAATGGAAGGTTCGTTCGTCCGGTCATGATTTCTCTCCTCTAGCTGTCACGGCTGTCACACCGTCACGGTTGCTTAATCTGCAGCGCGAGCACTTCGCGATCGCGGACGACGCAAAGCCCCCGACGCCCAACAAGCACCTGGCATGCGTCGTCCACGAATTCTTCGGTGTCCGGAAAATCGCGCGTCTTTCGGATCGTCCCCGCCTGAACCTCGACGCGCACAATCCCCGCGTCCGTTGCGGCCAAGAGCAAGCCTCCGGTGGCGCACTTTCCTCGCAGCGTTCCCAACCAGCTTCCGTCCCCCGGCTCGGCCTCCTCAGACGCGTCGAGCTGTCCCGTACGCACATAGACCAGGCAGAGGTGCCGCACGCGGCCGGCATGCTTCAGGGCTAAGAACAACCACGCTCGGTTCTCGTCGAGCGTGGCCGTCGCGTCGATGAGCTCCCCAGCGAGGGGCGGGACACGAAGCTCGTCGTTGACGCCGCGTCGTGTCGCGTCAAAGAGGAAGACGCGCGACACGTTACCAGCTCGATAGAAGCCCAGCCCAAACGCGGGACCAACCCAGATGCGCGTCTGATTCGCGAGGACGTCACCTACGGTCTCCACCGCGCCCGGATCCCACGGCGACGGTGTATCTCGCAGGAGGCGCCCACCGGAAATCCTGAAGCGGTGGCTACCGTTGGTGTCGAAGGCCGGGCTGTTCCCGTCCGTGTCAACGGATAGCCGCACGGGGTTCGATGTCGCTTCGACAACAGCAAGTTCACCGGCGCGCCCGATCAGCGTCTGGCTGCCGAGGATTCGAAAACGCATGCTGGGGTCGAGGTTTCCGCGAAGGATCACCACACCGTCTTCACGCCGATAGGCACCGTCCTCGTGGTAGACGAGACGCAGCTCACCGTGCTCCATCGAAGCGTGCACGATCAAACCGGTTGTCCCAAAGATGCGCTCTACGCTGACCTCGCCCCGCACGGCGATCGCGCGTGGTACAGCGGCCGGGGTAACTTGCGAGCAAAACGGACAGTGCACACGGGCATGCTCCGCGGCGCACTTCGGACACACCGTGAACACGAGTCGGTCGAGGAGCGCCTGGGGAAACGGTGCCCGTTCGTCGCGCTCAAACACGCCGTGGAAGTGGTGCAAGAGTTCGTCGGGAAGCACGCGATACGCGCGCGCGGGCTTCGGATATTGCACCTCTGGATGGAAAACCGTTACGCGGCAAAGCGGCCGCTGGCCATGTGGAATCCGTTTCGCTGGATCCATCGGACGGTAGACGCCGCCGTACGGACCAACAAAGAGAAGCGACTGAAGGAGAAGGGCGTTGAACGCATACCAGTCCGCGGCTGCGTCGTAGGGTTTCGACAACCTCGGCGCTTTCGCGGAGATGTCGCACAGCAGCGGATCGACGAAGCGCTCCGTGAACACGGTGCACAAGAAAGTGCCAAACTGAAAACTGTCCGCATCGATCATCCGGGGATGGGAGTCCGCGGTGACCAAAACATTCAGGTCATTGAAGTCCCCCACGAAAACGTTCGCCCCATGGAGGCCACGCACGACTCGGAGGATCTCGCGAAAGAGACCTATGACTGCCGCGCTGGGGATGCCCGCGCGGCGATAGACGGGGTCCGCGTAGCGGAGAAGCGGTTCGGCGCTCGCCACGAGGGCCATCGCATAGCCGAGGATGAATTTCCCAGAGCGGTCCGTTGCCAATGCCGCGGGCGCGATCACCTCGACAGGTAAGCCTGGAGGAAACGCGCGTAGTTTCCGCTGGTGTATCGCGATGCGCTCTTCCGCAGCTCGCTGCTCGCCAGGAAGCCCTTGATAATCCGGGTGGTCGGGAGACTTGAAGACCTTGACCGCGCGGCCATCACCAAGATCGTAGACATCCGCTTCGCCACCCTTGCCCAAGGAGCGGGCTGGGTCGAGTTTGAAGCGTTTTCCATCGACGAAGACCTCGGCGATCACGACGCAGCTCCCTTTGGGCGCCGCAGAACGACGAATGTTGTGTCATCCGAAAGGATTCCACCGCGCAGTCCCCGATTGATGACGGTAAGGCGGCGCCGAACCATATCGGGATTCCGATAGAACCGGTCGTCGTGCCAGAATTGGCTGAGCGCACCGACATTGTCCTCACGCCCGGACAGTTTGCGCTCGGCCATGCCATCGAGGTCGAGCACGCCGTCCGTGCCGATCAAGAGCGAGTCGAGGTCACCTCGCGGAATCGGTTGATGTACATCGAAGGGGCGGCGATGTTCTTTCTTATCTAGAAGATCATATCCAAGGTAGGGAGGCTCGTTGTTCGGGAATGGCCCAAGGCGATGATGATCGCCGTTGGCGACGATGAGACCGTCCCCAAGCGCGAACGTCGTCGCGAATCGCGCGTCAACGATCACGCCTACAGCCGTAAACAGGAAGTGCTCGACGACCGTTGTGGAATACCGCGTCGCCGTTCCGGAACCACGGTCGCTCGAGGCCTCGATGCTCATTGCCGTCGCGAGAAGTCTCAAACGCGCCACCACGTCTCCGCGAACCCGTTCGAGCAGTGCGGCGGGCTCCATTCGAGCGTCGAGGAGCCCGGCCGCGCTCTGAGCAATGAGGCGAGCCCCAACGTTGGCGCCGACGTCGCTGTGCGACGAGCTCCCACAACCGTCACATACGACGGCAACGAGGCCTGATTCGGTACGGGCCCAGCAAAACGCGTCCTGGTTGTTGCGGCCAGCGAGAACGTGTGCGCTCCCCGGAACACTACCGCCGGCGATTTCAAGCGGGAGACTCATGGCCATCCTCCCGGTTCCTAAGTTCGGCGCGGACCTCCACGAGAACCACGCCGAGCATGTTCTTTCCCCCGCCGCTTTCGCCGCAGCCCCAATAGTCATCGTCAGTTGTCGCCTCGACGAGGTCCTCGTCGCCGGTCGCGACAAGCTGCTTCCGCAGCTCGATGTGCTGGGTGAACTTCGCGCGCACCACCACGCGCATGATGTTGTCCTTCACGTCTTCCCAATCGACGCGAAGGGGCAACGTCCGATCGCGGCCGATCCGTGCGGCCTCTTTCGGCGTCGTCGCGAGCCGGACGCGTTCCTCGTGCTCGGTACCGGCAAACTTCTGCGCCTGGAAGAAGTGCTCGCTCGTCGGCCATTGCTTCCCATAAAGAACGACGGGATGTCGCGAAAAATTCGACATGTATCCGTGGGGATCTCGGATGTTGTAGAATCGGATTGTCATGGCCGTGCTCCCGCCGTGTACACCGCACGCTCCGCGCGAAGCTTCGTCACGAGAGCTCGTGTCGCCTCGGATGGCTCTACGTTCTGATCGTGAGATTCGTGCGCTCCCGCAACCGTCGAGCTGTCGGTGAGCTGGACATATCCGACCGGAGGTCGCTCACCGAGCTGGCCAATAATTCCAACAGGCCCTGATCCGCTCGATCGCCGAAAGACGATGGGGTTGCCGGGCACGCTTTCCTTTCCGGCCCCCACCTCGTCGCCAAACTTCATTGTTGGCGATGTCGCGGTCTCACTCAGTTTGTAGACCGCCGCGACGCGATCGCGAACGAGACTCGTGCCACTTGGTTTCGCAACCAGGTAGCCGCCGTAGCCATAGAACTGCTCCTCCGGAGCCCACCCGACTTCGGAGCGCAACCCTTCGAACCGTCGGGTGAGTGCGGCGTCAAAGCTATCTTCGAGGATTTGGATCGGACGGATCCCTCGACGTTTCGCTTCGGTGGCCGCGAACCGATACTGCGCTTCCTTGTCGCCAGAATCGTAGCGAATCGAGTCCCCACGCCTCTTGTCTTCCTCTATGAGGCGATACGCCGCGGGGATCCCGGAGCGGATCGTGTCGAAGGTGTCGAGCAGATAACTCGACCGCCCAGGGCGACGATCGCGCATCGCGCGGAAGGCCGCTTCGTCCGATCCGAAGCGCTGAACATGCTCATGGCCCATCGTGCCCACCGGAATCATGTCGAGTTCGCGCGCACCGAAGACGTGACTCGTTCTCCGGATACCTGCGGCCTTGCATGCTTCGAGTGCGATCATGTGCTGGCTCACGCACGTTGCGGATCGAAGACCCACTTCGAAGATGCGCGAAGGATCAACGACAATCGCGACGAGTTCCTGTGCGCACGCTTTCACGCGCGCGAAGTACGCTTCCGAATCCACAACGATCTTGGGCGAACGCACGCCGATTGCGTCGAGCGTGGCGAACACGATGTGCCGCTGCTCTTCGCATGTGACCGTGCCGACTTCAGCGTCGAGCCCCGCGGGGTTCGTCAATGCAAGCGATGCGATTTGGATGCGATAGTGGAGCTGCAACGCGAGAGGTTCGAGCCAGGAGACGATCGCCGAGGGACCCGTCACGGAAAACACTGGCTCGCGGGGTAGGAACCAAGATCCCTTTGGCAGCGCGTGGATGGCAACAGCATCACGGACTTCACGGCCGTCGCGTGGGCAAAACGCCGCTTTGAAGCCTGCGCCCATCTCGTATTCGTGACTTGCGAGGTAGGCGTAGTCTTCGCTGGTTGCATCGGGCATGAGCTTCTCGAGCTCCGCCTTCACGTCGAAGGGGACGGTGGCCCCACCACCCTTCCGATGCGCGTAGTAGAATGTCTCCACGCGAAGAGGCCATCCTGCCTCCGCCATGCTGAACTTGTATCCATCTGTGGTTAGAAGATTCATGGCTTGTGACCTCACACCGCGGACCGCTTGACGAAGCGATAGAGTTCGGCGGGCCGGTGGTCGACGCCGCTCTGCATTTCGCCGGTTGCGACAAGCTCCTCGGAAGCAAGCATTCGTCGCCGAAAGGAGTCCTTGTTCAACTTGCGCCCGAGAACGGTCTCGTGGACCGCCTGCAATTCCAGCAACGTGAAACGCTCCGGCAGCAGCTGAAATCCGATAGGCGTGTAGTCGAGTTTGCCGCGGATGCGTTTTACGGCGACGCCGAGGATCTCCTCGTGGTCGAATCCAAGCGCCATCGGTTGATCTTCCGCGTCGGCGAGATACGCGGGGCCGCCCGTCTCCCCTTCCCAAGGCACCGAAACCTTCCCAACGGTGACGTCGCCCGCACGTGCGAACGCCTTCTCGAATTTTCGACCGTCAACGAGCGCGTAGTAAGCGACTGAGATGACTCGAGTCCGTGGATCTCGATCGGGATCGCCAAAGGTGCCTAGCTGTTCCAAGAACACTCTGTCGAGGGAACACTTGCTCCTGAGAATCCTGGTGGCGGCGGCTTCCAGGGGCTCCGTGATCTGGACGAACCCTCCCGGCAACGTCCACTGCCCCTTGAACGGATGGTCTGCGCGTCGAACGACAAGGGTAAAGAGCGCCCCCTCGCGCACCGTGAGGAGGACGACGTCCACCGTGACCGACGGACGCTCGAATTCGGTTGGGTCGTACTTAGCGAGGAAGGCTGTCTCTTCAGGTGACCGCGCAGTCCTGATGGTTTTTGGCTTGGTTCGAGTCGTCATGTCTTATATGCGATCAACATATATGCACGATGACTATAAGTCAAGGGCCCAGGTTCGAGTAGGCTGATCCAGATGGTTCCGACGTCGAACTCACCAGAGGCAACAGCAGAACATTCCTCACAAACTCGCGGAACCAGGGAAGCGTACGAACGATATCTGCGCGGGATGGACGCATCGATGCGTCAGAAGGTTGCGCTCACAGCCGCCTCATCTCCTTTGCACGGGGAAGGTCGCGGACATGGGCATGGGCTCTGGGGCCGGTAGCGATGCGCTCGCAGCCCTGTACCCGATGCTTCACGTCACCGGAATCGATCTCGATCGAACCATGGTCGCCATGGCGAAAGAGCGACATCAGCGCTCGAACCTCGAATTTGTGCACGGTGACATCACAGCCGAGATCTTTTCTCCCGAAACGCTGGATGGCATCTTCGACTCGTCCGTCCTGCATCACGTGACCTCGTTCGGGGGTTACGACTACGACGGCGCGAAGCGATGTCTCGAAAATCAGGTGCGTGCTCTCAAGCCCCACGGCGTTCTTGTCGTGCGGGACTTTCTCGCGCCGATGGCCGGAGAGGTCCTTCTCGATCTCCCTGACGTCGACGGTGATCCGTCCGACGACCCGCGGACCTGCAGCACGGCGAAACTATTCGAACGGTTTGCGAGAGAGTTCCGCTCTCTTCATGAGGCGCCCGGTTTTCCGCTCACGGAAGACGTGACGTGCAATCCGGGACACAGGCGATTTCGTACGACGAATCGACTCGCGGCCGAATTCCTCTTGCGCAAAGACTATCGAACCGATTGGGAGAGCGAGGTCAAAGAGGAATACACCTACTTCATGCAAGCTGAGTTCGAGAGCCTCTTCGGTCGTCTTGGTCTCCGTGTGCTGGCGTCGACACCGCTTCGCAACCCGTGGATCGTGCGGCATCGGTTCGCCGGAAAATTCGCACTCACGGACGTCGATGGCGCCGCGGCCTCCTTTCCCGCCACGAACTACGTCATCGCGGGCGAGAAGGTGCGTGAAGGCGAGGGCGTTCGGTTTCGCGAAATGGCTCCCTCCCAACCTCTCGGTTTTCTTGAAATGAATCACTACCGCGACACGCGTACTGGCCAAGTGCGCGATCTCGCGCGCCGTCCGCATGCGTCGATCGACGTTGTGCCCTACTTCGAACTTGGTGGAGATCTCTTCGTTGTCGCTCGTATGAGTTACCCGCGCCCGATCTTGTCATCAAGCACGAAGTCACCCGCGCTCGATGAAAGCACGCCGCCGCATTACATTACCGAACCGCTGAACGTTCTGCAGACGGACAAGCCACTCGGGCAGACCGTCGAGGAGATGTTGTCCACGCACGCCAAGATCGCCTCCTCGCGGATTCGTGCGTTTCGCGCTGCGGGCACGTACTACCCTTCACCGGGAGGCTCACAAGAAGAGGTGCGATCGGTGCTCGTTGAGGTCGAACCCGTATTCGTCGAGACCGACATCTCGAACCTTTCGGGTTTTTCGACCTCTGGACGCATACGCGCACTTGAAGCGGAGCAGGTCCTGCGAGCCGCGCAGGTTGGCGGTCTCCCCGACGCTCGCCTTGAGCTCAACGTCTACGATCTCCTCGTCCAGCGTGGGCGCGTACCGGGCCCTTGGATCGGCGAGTCGATTGCTGTTGAAGCGTGCAGTGAGATCGGCGCATCGACGACCATCACCGCGCTGAGGGGGCGACCACACCGCCGCGCTTTTGAGAGAGCTGGCCGGGCGACGAGCAGCGGATTTCTCGCCGTAAACGCGAGCTCCTTCGCGGAGTGCGACGCACATGGAAACTCCGTGAAAGAAGCCACGATTGAGTACGTAGTGCCGAAGAAGCTCAGTACGAACACGATCATTTGCGCACTGATCGCCCGCATCGGCGAAGTGCTTTGCATCGGTGTTGACGATGACGATCTTCCTGCGTCGCAGTGTTTTGTTGGCAACAGCGAGCTGCTCGTCGCACCGGCGTGGCGAATCCCGAAGGAGATCGTCTCGATGGAGAAAGCGCGGGAATGGGTGCGTGCTCAACTTCGACAGGAATACGCCCTCACCATGGGTGAGACGTGGGAGCTCGGTGGCGCGTACTATCCGTCCGCAGGAATGTCGCCGGAGGTTGCCTTTCCGATCGCGATCGAAGTGATCCGGCAGGGAGCCGGCGGCCGGTGGATCCATTGGGTTCCTCTTCGCGAGATAGGACCGAACCTTGATGCGTTCGCTGACGGGCATCTCCGAATCGCGGCGCTCCGAGCGGCGCACGCGCTCGGGCACCTCGGGCCCATCCCATGAGGCCATGTGCAAGTGCAGTCTCTTCGGACCATTGCGCTCCGGGGGCAGTGTAGTGATGTCCGGCTCACGCTTCAGCAAGACGGTGCCGAATGTTGGCGAGGAGTGCATTTCGGGTTGGCACGATCGGCACACCGTACCGCGCGCAAACAATCTCCACGTTCCCCTTCCTATAAAATCCGTCGGGGCAGCAAACGGTCACCTTGCCGGTCCTTGCGAACAGCCCGAGCTCGAGAAGTGTGATTGGAGCCTTCGTCTTCGGATCGAAGTACATCACGATCCACGTTGCCATTTCTTGCGCGGCGAGCTCCCACTCCACCTGGACGCGCAGGTTCACATCGGACATGGATTGCTTCCAGCTACTGTCCCAATCATCGCGCCGCGGATTGAGGACAACGGCTTGCGTGTCGCGAAGGCCGCGTTCGAATTCGCTCTGCCAATCGTCGGCTTCGCCCAGCTCGATGGACCCAGCGAGGAAAACGCTCCGCAGCGACGGATCGAACGAAAGCGGCGCAGGCGGTTTGAGAATCAGCGCCATCTGGGAGCCGATCTTGCGCCGCGTGCTGGAGTCGCGCCGCTCGACACTTCGGGTTCACGGGCGGTCGACCGCGCCGCGATGATGAGCCTCCGGCCTCCGAAGCCCTGGCTCGGCTCGGTATACCGATCCGTAAGCAGGATCGGAGAGAAACTTGAGGTCTCGAGAAAGAGCGCGAGTTCCTGCGGGAAAAATAGCCGCAGCGATTCTGCAGGGTCGCGTCTTACCCAAGGGCGACCGCGCTTACGTCCCCGCCAGGTGAGCTGCTCCGTCATCGTCTGTTCCTTAAGTTGCAGGCGGTGTTCGATCTTTGCCGTTAGCGGATGCCCGCTCACGGAGAACGAATGCCGCGTGCGACGTCGGAAAGGTTGTGGACCGGTGAACGCGATCGCGTTGAGCACGTCGATGAGCAGGAGCCCGCCGACCTTCAGATGATGATGGAAGCGCCCAAGCGTCGCCAGAACGTCGTTGTTTGTGAGGTTGTAGGCGAAAGTCGTTCCCAGACAGATGACGACGTCGAACTTCTTGCGAAGAGAGAACGATCGCATATCGCCGACGACGTAGCGACCATCGGGGTCCTTAGCGCGGGCAGCGTCGACAAACACTTCATTGATGTCGATCCCCACCGTTCGCAAGCCGCGACGCCGCAGCAGGGCACATAGCGATCCGGTCGCGCATCCGACATCCAGTATCTCGGCGCTTGCGCGCCCCACCATGCGCTCGATGAAGCGAGCACGTTTTGCGGACTCCTGAAACACGATGTCCCACAGGTCGCTGTCCTCAGCGAGCAGACTCACGGCCCGAACCACGTCGGAAGTGCGGGTGCGACGATGAGCGCGAAAAAGAGGGGATCAATTGCCATCGGAGCTCCCCCACGAGAATCCGAGATTCACAATTTCATCGATCGCCTCGGCCACTTGATTCGCTAGTCCAAGACGCGCCTCGATTCGGCACGCCTCGGCGTACGCGTCGAGACCGTCGGTATCGATCGAGTGATAAACGAGACGGTCGATGCCCGCGAGGCGGGCGGCGAGCATTTGCAGGATCGCCATGAGCACCCGATTGCCTCCATATGCACCGGTCCCCCAGTGTCCGGTATGAATCGTCACTCGGTGCCCAACGGTCGATTCGAGCCGGGCCGCGGCGAAGCCCGACCATGCTGTTTCCAGGACGAACCCAATTTGCTCCGCGGTGTACCGACCGGCACCCATGGGTGCCTCCATCGCGATGAGGTTCGTGCGGTAGCTGCCATCGAGTCGCGTTACCGCTTGGCGAACTGCGTCGGCCTTTGCCGTCCGAAAGCGCCGGCCGTAGATGCCGTAAGGCATCGCAAGATCGGGATCCGTGTCGATGGTGCACCAACGCTCGGCACCGCGAATGACAATCGGAGTGGGCCGGCCACTCTCCACGGTGAGCGGCGAGAGCCCCTGTTGCCTCTCCGCGGAGAGTGCTTCGAGCAGGCTGCCAAGGACTGGATGCTCTGCAACTTGAATCTCGTCCTGAGCGAAGGCCGGGGCACCATACGCGCAAAAGAGATAGGCGTTGGCGAAGTTGACATGCCACTCGTCCGTATTCGTGTCTGGCGACGGGTAGTTGTAGGCGGACTCCGAGCTACGAAATTCCGGACGGCCGCGGGGAAGCGCAGACGGCAACGCCACGGGTGCATACCGAGCCACGCGCAAGCTGCCACTCGGGAGACGCGCGACGCCGCCGGCTTGCTCGAAGACGAGCCTCTTTCCCTCGTGCGTCAGCTTCAAAGGAAAGTTCTTCCACATGGCTGTCGCGTCGAACTCCGCACGCCCCAAGAGAAGAGGCCCCTCGCGTGCAGCTCCGGCCATGGACTGCTCGTTATTCATCGCCCCTTCTCCGCCACATTCGATAGGGTCGTGTTGCTTCTTGCCATCCCCAACGTGGTGCACTGCTCCGTTGACACCGGATAGACGCGTTCTCGCGGCAGCAGCAGTTCCGCGCGTGAACGGCTTCGTTGCGAGGCAACAAACTCCGACACGTCTTCGATGGATACGATCCAGTCGTTTGCGAAACGCCTGAGCGCATCTCCGCGAAGGCCTAGTTGGATCGCGCGGCGTGCGAGAGGCGCGCCGGAGGGATCGTGGTCGGGATCCCACTGGAGTCGTACCGAGGACGCCGCGACGGCGGCCTGCCACGCCTGTTCAGACGCGAAGAGCCCTGGAACAAAACTTGAGGGGATCGCCTCTCGAAGAATCGTCTCAAAACCCGATCGCCGAACCCGGATGGCAAGCGTGACCTCTTGCCCCTCCTTGGAGCCCCAGCCCGAACGAAACATCATCCACAAGAAGTTCGGCTTGATCCACGTCATTCGCGAGAATGAAAAACCGCCGCCGAACGTGCCATGTTCGACTGCGTAGAGGCCGATCTCGGGACGATAGGCCTGGTAGACGACGACCGACTCTTCATCGAATTGGGCGAGGATGTGACGATCCTCCGTAGGCCAATGGGGAAGTTGATCGGTGTAGGGTTCGAAGTGGAGTGCCATTAGCCGAGCCCCCCATGCCGATCGAGATGCGTTAGCGTCGACTCCAGTGGCTCTCGTGCTCGCACGAACGCGCGCGGGATCTTTTCATGGCCAACAGCGAGCGCGACGATGCCGCCAACGATTGCGCACGTCGTGTCGCGATCACCGAGTCCGGAGACTGTCGTCCACAGAGCCTCCTCGAAGTCTCCAAGATGGCGAGCGGCGCACCAAAGGGAGAATGGAACCGTGTCAGAGGAAATGACCTGACTTCCATTACCGAGCGCAGCGACGGCCGTGCGCGGATCATATTCGAGCGGTAGCGAAGCCGCTTTCTCAAGTCCGTCGCGCGTGGCCCCGCTCGGCATATGCGCGACGACCTCTCGAAGAAGGGCCTCACCGGAAACCTCTCGCAAACCGCGACCCATCTGCCATGCAAGCGCGGCGGCTACGGCGACGGCAATCGCTCCCGCTTGGCCATCTGGATGGGCGTGCGTGGGTTCCGCCGAGGCACGTGCATGTACAACGACCTCGTCGAGATTTTCGGCGAAGTAGCCACCGATCGGCGCGACGCGCATCGCTCCGCCGTTCCCCATCGATCCTTGCCCACCGAAGGCTTCCGGAGCCACTTCTTGCCAAGGCTCACCAAGCGAAATCCTCATGAGAATGCTGTGGGCGGTGCCACCGTAACCCCGTCCTGGATCACGACGGTACCGTTCCGCAAAGCGCCTCGCGAGCGAATCGCTGTCGATTCGGCCATGGTCACGGAGGGCCTCGTAGACCGAAAGGCCCATCGCGGTATCGTCTGTCCAGTACCATGGCTCTCGAGGGAGAGCTCGGCTCTCGATGAATGACTCGACGACACTGGGCGACACAAAGAAGCGCTCGCCGAACGCATCGCCGACCGAGAGCCCCTCAAGCGCAAGTCGAGCTCGCCCGATTGGCGAAGTGTCTCCAGCGATCATCTCGAAAGCGGACTTCATGGGCTCCTCCCCGCCTTCTGATCGGGCTTCGAACTCGGCTCTACGCTGAGGTCATAGACGCTGACCGCCACATCGTGATCGACGAGCTCCGTCGTGACGATCAGCGCAATCTCGTCCCATCGTCCTCCAGCAAGCCCTGATCCGATCCGGGGCATGTGGACGGACGCGGAACGGGCGCGCGCGAAGTCGCGCACAGTTGTAAGACCCGTGCGGATGGCGTCGTATCGTATCGGCGGCCGCCCTCCCTCGGATCGTATGCCGTGTTGTCCGATGAGGTTAGCAATCCAGAGATCAGGCTCTACTTCAATGAATTGCACCTGACCGAGTTCAAATGGTTGCGGACTGCGCTCGCGAAACCATCGTCGGTATTGCTCCTCCGGATCGCCCCATCTCTTTGAGATCGCCACGACGAAACCCCGTCCCCAACCACCCATGTCATTGCAAACGTGAACGAGGATCTTGGTGCCGGTTCCTATCGGTGTGGTCGCGTCTCCGATGACATACGAGATACTCATGGACCGCTCCGATCCAACATCGGACGTCGAAACCGATAGACCAGCGCGGGCTTGGATGCCGTGATCCGTTTTCCTGGCGCTCGCTCAATTACCCCGTCCTCCAGCATGCGTTCGAACTTGCGACGAAAGTTGCCCGGATCCTGCGGCTTCCCGGTGAGGACCGCGTGGACGTGCCGAAGCTCGGGTGTCGTGAAGGTCTTCGGAACCAGGCTGGCAGCGATGCTCGATGCGTCGATCCGATCGGCGACGCGCGCGACGGCCCGCTGGATGATGTCCTCGTGATCGAACGCAAGCGCGCTGGATGGGAGCGCACCCACGGAGATCCAATCGGCTGCGCTTGCGTCACCCCCCGCTTTCACGAGCGGCACGAGGTCAGGTCGGACCAGGGCGTAGTAGGCCACGGTGATGACGCGCATCCGTGGATCGCGCCCGGCCTGCCCGAACGCACCGAGTTGGTCGAGGTAGACGTCAGACGCGCGGAGGTTTGTTTCCTCCTCGAGTTCGCGCGCGGCGGCTGCGTCGAGATCTTCTCCTTGGTCACGATGTCCCTCTCCAACACGTACGAAACCGCCCGGGAGCGCCCAAGCGCCCTTGTAGGGGTGTTCTCCGCGGCGAATCAGGAGTACTCGCAGCTCTGCATCGATAATGCTAAACGCGACAATATCGACAGTGACCGATGGTCTGGGAAAATCGGCCGGACGGTACTTCCGCAAAAATGCCGCTTCCTCTGGACCAATGGTTCGCGCGCCTGCGTTCGCCTCGTGGCGCAGAGCAGGCGGTTCGCGACAACGCTCGACCTTGTGATTCGAGTTTTCTCGACTGGAGCGGGTTTCACCGCGATCGGTTTTCATTCTCATCCTCGAGCGCTGTCCTTGTTCCGTCTTCATTTTATCTTCGAAAAAACACCTAAAGGCGTGCATGAGTACGACCGGATAGAGCGCCGCATTTCGAAGGAGCGCTCCGAGCCAGGAGTATTTTGCCTGCGTAGACGCGGTGCCGTCGCGCGCACGCTCAAGGTCCTTGGCGAGGGCGCGAAGATGTGAGGGGCCGCCGAGGGTCATCGTTCGTGGGGAGGTGAACCAGTCTCTGTCGTGCAAGTTTGCCATGAGCGCGACGGGAAGTGCGCTCTCCCCGTGAACGGCACCCATCCATGCTCCGACAATCGCCGCGTTCGAATCGGTATCGCCGCCTGCTCGGATTGCCTCGACAATTGCGAGCTCCGGATCGTGGCCGAAACGCAGCAAGCAGAAAGTGGTGATCGCAACGGTGTGGAGCACGAAACCCGTACTTCCGAGCTCTTTGGATGCGCTCTCTACGGGGGCGCCGTCGTTCGCCAAGCGCCTAGCGCGTTGGATTGCTTCGCGAAGCGAAGGCTCCTCCACGATCGAGACGGCCTCTTCCACGAGCGCTTCGAGCCCGCCTGCACCATCGTGTCCCATGGCGTGCGCAGCAAGTTCAGCGACGAAACGCGCGCCTTCAACGGCACGCTGGTCCGTGTGGGTGACGCGAGCCAGCTCGTCCGCCCATTCCCGTCTCCTCGCCGGTGCGTCGAAAAAGAACGCGCCGACAATGGCGGCTCGCATCGCCGCTCCATTGCCGGCTGACGAAACGCCCGACCTCCGAAAGCCGACGGCGATGCGCACGCAAGCTCGCAGTGTGCCTAGCCCGATGCCCCACGGCAGCCGCAAAAACCATCCTAGAAGGGATCTCTGGAACGCTCGAGCAAAGCGGTCCTTCTCCCGCGGGTGCCGCGCGAGGCTTTGGGCAACAAGGGCGCTTTGCTCCGTGTCGTCAGAAACGAACCCGGTTCTTCCGAGAAGAAAGAACCGATCGATCTTCGGGTAGCCTCGAGCGATCGCTGCTGCTCGCATCCCCTCCATCGGCAGTCCTAGGGCGTCTCCAATGGCGGTCCCAAGAAGTACACCGGCAAACCGATCACGGAGATCGACTCGGCGAGGTTCCCTTTCGGCGGAGACAGAACTTGCGAGTGGCACTTGCGTAGAACAAGTCTACTGATACAGTAAAGTGTGTCAATGACTCTTTCTGCGCTATTTGCGGCGGAAGAGCTGCAACGCGGCGAACGACGACTCTCATGAAAAAACGGCTGAACATTGCGACGATGGACACTCGGGAGAACGCCGATACACCCTCATCGCGCGCCCGGATGTTTCACGTCACCGTCCTTTCGAACTTTGCACGAGCCTACGATCGGTACGCGCGAGCGTACTGCAAGGATCGAATCCCTGAGAGCACCTATCCGAACGAGTTCTACGTTTTGGCTCCGGAAGATCTCGCGATCGGCGTGAGCAAGGCGTCGAAGCTGCGGGCACGGTTGGGGCTGGCGAACAACGAGCTCATCGCCATCGAAGCAGCTCTTCCGGCGGAGCTCTGCCTCCCGAATGTTCGCAACGGACTGGGATCCGTATGGCCATCCTCCAATCTTCCCGTTGCGAATGTCTGGCGCGTCGACGACGAGGGCGCGATTGCGCCACTCACTCTCGAGGAAGCGATGGCCAAGTCACTGGCATTGCACGAGAGCACTTTCCATTCCTACGAGACCCTCGTACCGAGATCGGTTTCGCTTCTACCGATCGCCCGTGGGTGCCAAGCCGCGTGCCCGTTTTGCTTCTCGGAGGCATCTGCATCGGCTGACCAAAAGCAAGCGCGTGTCGACTGGGGGGCAATACGAGGCTGGACCCGTCTCGCGAAAGCACGCGGTGCCGAGCGCGCCGTCATCACCGGCGGGGGGGAGCCAACCATGCTGCCGTTCACCGATCTAACGCGCCTCGTCGAGATCTGTCGCTCCGAGTTCGCGAAAGTCGTCATCATCACGAACGGTGTGAAGTTCGCGATGATGAGCGAGGAGGAGGCCTCCGAGCACCTCGTCGTGCTGAAATCTGCGGGCCTTCAGGTGCTGGCCGTTTCTCGACATCACCCCGACGAGCAGCGCAACGCGAGACTCATGAACCTCGAGACTCACACTCCAAGGTTGATGACTGCCATCCGAGACGGCGCGGACCGCCTTTCGGGGCTCCGCGTGCGCCTCATCTGTGTACTGCAACAGGGAGGCGTCGAGTCGGTTCGTGGAATCGACGAGTACGTACGGTGGGCGTCGGCATCAGGCGCCGTAGAAGTGTGCTTCAAGGAGCTCTACGTCTCGACGACGGAGGAATCGGTGTATCACTCGCACGCGGCGAACGCGTGGAGCGCGGCGCATCAAGTTCCCCTGTCGCTTGTTCTCACCTGGGCGAAAGAAAACGGATTTGTCCGCGAGAGGGAGTTGCCCTGGGGAGCCCCAGTGTTTCGCGGCACCGTCGCCGGGAGACCGATCCGCGTCGCGGCGTATACCGAGCCGAGCCTCTTTTGGGAGCGCACGCACGGAATCTCGCGCAGCTGGAACGTCATGGCCGACGGGTCGTGTGTCGCTTCCCTTGAGGATCGAAAGAGCACCATCGTTGCTGATCACGATCTCCGTCTCGCTCGCGAAGTCGTGGCGCACCGAGAAGAGAAGCGAGGTGCACGTGGAGTTCAGTGAGTTTCTGCGTTGGAAGGCGCTCGTCAAACGCGAACGGCCTGATGTTGTCGATCTGAGCGAGACACGCATCGCTCGCGCGTTCGCGGACATTCGTCCTGTTGTCGAGCCGTCGCCGTCGTTCAAGAATTTGCATCGGTGCGATCTTGCAAGAACGTGGTGCGAAGTGCGCGGCCTCCCGGAAGCGCTCACGAAGCGCACCCTTGTCTGCGAAGGGGTGCGTCACGCGTTGCGTTTTATTTTTCGCATGATCACGGTGCAGGGATCACGCATCGCGATTCCCCGCGACGTGTATCCCGTCTACTGGCAGATCTCTGCGGACGCGGGCGCGCAGCCTCTCGCGCTCGACACGTTCCCGGACTTTGATCTCGAGGCCCTGCTCGGTGTCTGTGCGACGGAAGGCGTCCGGAATGTCCTCCTGCCGAGCCCACTCAAACTTCATGGTCGGCGGTGGACAGTTGCGGAGGCGAGCGGTGCGGCGACATGGCTCCGCGAAGATCCGCTTCGTCGATTGATACTCGATGGGGTTTATTCCTTCGGGGGTGATCTGGACGCCGCGACTCTTGCCCTCATCGACACGAACCAGGTTCTGTACCTTGACTCATTGTCCAAGGGCTGGCTCCACGAGAAGGTGTTCGGCGCTGCGATCGTCCCGGCGGAAGATCAAGGCTTCTACGAACGCAGCTTCCGCGAGTCGCTCCCACGCCAAGATCACTTGTACCTGGCTCTGGAAATGCTCTCGACGTATCGCGACTTTCCGAAGGAGCTCAAGGCCGCCATCGAGCACGGGCGTTCGAAACTCCTCCGCGTCTCGGAGCAAGCAGGACTCCCGATGCGAGCCGTGAACAATGGTTACTTCATGGTCATCGAGAAGAGCGCGAATGAAGTGCTCGACAAACACGGTCTTCTGACGATTCCCGTCGCCGTGTTTGGCAGCACGGTGGCGCAGTTTTGCGTCGCAAGCGGTTTGCCAATTTCGGAGGCATCATGAAGGTACGCCGTGATCGGTTGGCCGGTGGGCTTTTTGGACTTCTCATCGGCGACGCCCTTGGCGTTCCGTACGAGTTCAGTCCTCCCGATAAAATACCCGACGCTCGTCTTATCGAAATGGTTCCCCCGAAGGATTTCCGACGAGCCCATCGAGGGGTTCCCGCGGGAACGTGGTCCGACGATGGGGCGCAGGCGCTGTGCCTTCTCGCATCACTTCTCAGCCAGGGGCACCTCGATCCGGTCGATTTTTCACGCCGACTTCTCGCCTGGTACGAGGAAGGATACATGGCCGTCGACGGACGCGTTTTTGACGTCGGGGTCCAGACCACCACCGCTCTCCGTGCGCTCATGGGCGGCGCGTCGCCACTTGAAGCCGGCCCGACAGAAGAGCGCAACAATGGCAATGGGTCGCTGATGCGCGTGCTTCCGCTCGCGCTGTGGCACCAAGGATCTGACGGCGAACTGGTAGAGGATGCGTACAAGCAGTCTCGGGTGACTCACGGCCATGCGCGCTCACGGGTGTGTTGTGCCCTGTATTGCCTTTGGGCAAGGCGCATCTTGGCGGACCACGCTCATCCTTGGATCGATGCGCTCGCGACGATGCGCGCGCTCATCCAGGCGGGAAGCGCCGAAGAGGAAGCTCTGGAGTTTCACATTCGACCCGACGATCCGCCCGAGGGTCAGGGGTCTGGGTACGTCGTCGACACCTTGAGATCAGCCCGAATGGTCGCGGACTCGGGCTCCTTCGAAACTTCGGTTCGTGCCGCGATCTCCTTGGGTCACGACACGGACACGACGGCATGCGTCGCGGGCGGCGTCGTCGGGCTTCGCGACGGTTATGAAAGCGTCCCTGCTCGTTGGCGCGATGCCCTACGCGGGCGCGAGCTGGTTGAACCGCTTCTCGATCAGCTCTTCGAGCGGTGGAAAGCATAGGCGATCGAAGTGCACGAGAGGCGCGGCTATTTCTCTTGGGACGCACGGAATTCATGAATGACTTCGATCGACCCGACAATCGCGTCGTTGAACGCTTCCAGCTCTTCGGCCGGGATCCAGTATTCCTCGTGATGCCGAGTGCCTACGACGTGCGTCTCGTACTTCTGTAGAAACTCGGTATCTACAAGAAAGCGGGTGACGAACCCCGCGCCCGATTCTTTGGTATTCCATCGCTCAGCGATTTCGATCGCGTATTTCTCATTGCACACCGGGTAGAAGATCGGCTGCTCCGGGAGCCTGGGCGGAAACCGACGAAAGGCCAACTCGGCGATCAAAGCTAACTCCTTTGGTCCTACCGGCCGGTACAGCATCGTCGTTGAGGGCACGTTCGCGAGTATACCCGTCCGTGCACGCGCACAATGGCAGAGACAGCCCGCCAAATATGCGGCAGTTCGTTCGTGGCGTCTTGCTGTCGGCGATCGACGCCATGGGATCATGTGCGCGATGTGCAGCTACGCGTCAAAATCACCCACCGCCGCCGCTGGTCTCTCCAGCTCGCGTGCCGGACGATCGCCCTGAGGGCTCGCTCAGTGACCGTCTCCCGCCCTCGCGCGGTCTCCCCGAACAGAATCTCCTCCTGAATACCGGGCGCGAGGCGCGTGAGATCGAGCAGCTGGGACACGCGCGCCCGTGTCAGGCAGGCGATACCAGCCAGATCGCCGTACCCCGTCACCTCCGCACGATCGAGGAGCCCCTGCATGGTGTGCGCGAGAGCAAGCATCCGCGCCACCCGCGACGGGCGCATCGGCTGTGGCGGCTTGGGGACCTCCTTCGTGAAGGCAGCGGCCTTGGTTCGCTTCGTCCGAATGAACGGGACCTCGATCGCTGCGCTCATGCCACCCTCGCGGGAATGTCCGCCGATCGCAACACAATGCGGAGCGAGCCCGCCTGCTCGTCGACGCATACCTCTTCGACGAGCGCGTGAATCACGCGCGCCCGGTTCTCTTCATTGAGGCGCTTCCACAAGGGATCGAAATCGCGAAGCACACCTGCCACCCACTCGAGGTCCACGCGTGCGTCCTCGATCTGCGCGAGCCGACGTTCGACGTGATCCAGCCGCCGCTTTCGATCGCCGAGATACGCTCCCACCTCGTCAAGCCGGCGCTGCAGGAGCGTCTGCGCTGCGGTCGACGACGCCGCGAACGCGTCGACCAACTTCGCCGCTTCGACGGACAACTTGGCGATCTCCCTGGGCAGCGCTGCCCGCTCGACGTGCAACGTCGCCCGCTCGCCCGCCGAGCGTTCGGAAACGCCGCGCGTGATGCGGGCGAGCAGCTTCCGGTCGAGCGTCACCTTCCGCAGCTCGGCGATTACAAACTCCTCGACCGCTTTAGCCGGCAGCGGCGCGCAGGGACACGCACGGGCCCCCTGCTTGTCCCGTGTCTGGCAGCGGTAGTATCGGTACTCGCGTTTCCCTTTGAACGCCGACGCGGGGGTGAGCCCAGCGCCACACGCCGCGCACCGAATGAGCCCTCGCAGCAAGTAGCCGCGCTGTACAGTCTTCACCGAGCGCGGCGTGCCGTCACCGAGGACCGCCGCGACGCGCGCGAACGTGTCGCGATCAATGATGGTCCCGTGTTCGGCATTGAAGAACTCGCCGCCAACATACGTGCGGCCGGTGTAGAGCGGGTTCTTGAGTACACGCAGGATGGCATCTTTCGTCCACGCCTTCGCGGCGCGCACGGAGCCTGTCTTGGATACGTGGCGTTTCGTCGTTCGTCCGCGACGTCTGAGCTCCTCGAGAATCCGGACGATCGAACGGTGCTTGATGTAGAGATCGAAAATCTCACGGACGACGATCGCCTCGAGTTCGCTGATCTGGAGCTTGCCGTTCACGACGTCGTATCCGACGGGAACCGCGCCGCCGGTCCACTTCCCCTTCCTGCGGGCTGCGCAGATCTTGTCGCGCGTGCGTTCGCCGATCATCTCGCGCTCAAACTCGGCGAAACTCATGAGCATGTTGAGCGTGAGGCGACCCATGGCGTCGGCCGTGGAGAAATTCTGCGTGATGCTCACGAAGGCGGCGCCCGACCGATTGAATCGGTCCATCACCTTCGCGAAATCGAGGAGCGAGCGCGAGAGCCGATCGACCTTGTAGACGACCACTACGTCGATCTTCTTTGCGTCGACGTCGGCGAGAAGCCGCTGAAAAGCGGGGCGATCGATGTTCGCGCCGGTGAATCCGCCATCGTCGTAGGTCTCGGTGACGGCTGACCACCCCTGCGCTTTGATGTACGCCTCACACGCCTCGCGCTGGGCATCGAGCGAGTTGAACTCTTGCTCGAGTCCTGCGGAGGTCGACTTGCGCGTGTAAATCGCGCAGCGTTTTGCTTCTTGGCGTTCAGGATTTCTCTTTGCCATCACTCGCTGCCTCGGTGCGCTCGAGCAAGACGGCGGATGAAGAGGGGCACGTCGCTCACGCCGCCTCCGTCGCTTTCGCCACCCGCTTCGCGAGCCCGAAAAATACGAGCCCGTTCCAGTTCGTGGCAGTGATCACCTTCGCGATCGACGAGAGGCTCGTGTACCGCTTGCCGCGAAATTCGAAGTCATCGGTATGCACCGTCACGAGGTGCTCGCTTCCACCGTGAGCCTTCCGCAGAATGGTTCCGGGCTTGGGCAAGCGGGGATCGCGCGGTGGTTGGTCGGA
>OBEQ010942573.1_pt1 | contig 20992 bp, 15 predicted proteins | sample 1670901 | NCBI WGS metagenome assembly OBEQ01 (sample SAMEA104232315, study PRJEB22302) | groundwater metagenome | biome: forest; feature: aquifer; material: groundwater | place: USA | collected 2011-08-07 | depth 5.4 m
CATCATCGGCAGATTTAATCAAAACGGTATCTCCTTAACCAAAACATTAAAACCTAAGCCAACCAAACAACTTATCACCTTAACTTAAAGCGGACAAATCACGTGCTACAAAAAGCGGACATCTTGACGTGCTATCAACATGATAGGTTTGACTGGTATTGGCGTCTAGCTTTCTTAATTATTTTATTTACTCAGGTTAGGTTGCAAGCGCCGTTTAACGAAGCTAGACTTTAAAAAGAGAACGAAGAGTTTGAACCCGATTATGTTGATTTAAAGAGTTTCAGTGTGCCATAACCATAAGTGAAGCAATGATGATTGAGACAATCAATCTTTTAATCGTGGAAGATGAAACTGATTATGCGGTTTTATTATCCCAAAGGCTGTTTGAAGAGAAAAATCCATCTTTTAAAATTGAATGTGCTTGTAGTTTGAAAGAGGCATTCCAATACCTTGAAAAAAATTATTTCGATGTGATTTTGGCAGACCTCTCTCTGCCAGACAGCAAAGGTTTTGACACCTTTGACAAATTAATTTCTCGTGCGCCAACCCTACCTATCGTCGTACTCACTGGTGTTGACGATGAATCACTTGCGCTCGAAACCTTGAGGAATGGTGCTGAAGAATATTTGGTAAAGGGGCAAGTGGATCCAAAAGTTTTGTCTCGGGTGATGCGCTACGCTATGGAACGCCATCAAATCAAGAAAGAGCTTGCTTTGGCGAATACGCGATTGGAAAGCTTAGCGCTCATAGATCCACTGACCGAGCTCTTGAATAGACGTGGTTTGCAAGACACTCTTTCCCGCGAAATTCAACGATCCAGGCGCGAAGGATCCAGCATTATGGTCTTACTCGTAGACTTGGATAATTTTAAGCAAGTAAACGATACTTTAGGGCATGCGGTGGGGGATGTGGTGCTGAAAGAGGTGGCGAGTAAACTTAGGGCTGTCTTGCGTGTGACCGACTATTTAGCACGAATTGGGGGAGATGAGTTTATGATTCTTTTGCCGCAAACGCGTTTGGCAGAGGGAATGCGCGTTGCCGAAAGAGTTCGGCTTGCTATATCACAGGCGATCATCTCTTTGTCCTCCGGCAATCGGGTTATCGTTACCGCAAGCGTGGGAGTGGCTACAGTTTTACAATCGACGCCTTCGATCGACGAATTGTTAGCCAAGACACATTTAGCGCTGAGGCAAAGCAAAGAAGAAGGAAAAAATAAAGTCTCGTATGAACATAAAGGAAATAAGAGTTTTTCTGAAGGTAGTTCTCATACGCTGTCCGATATTTTCAAAGTGCTTCGCCGGAGCAGCGGTTTTCAAATTTTAGCCGAGCCGATCATACGATTGGCCGACGGCAAAAAAACAGGTTATGAGTTGCTGAGTCACTTTCTGATCGAGGGTTTTGAAGCGCCGGACGATTTATTTCGGTTTTGTCTGGAACATAATATTCTTACATTGGTTGATCATAGATGTTTTGAAGCTTGCGTCGGCGTTAGCACCTCTTTTCCTTCCGATATCCGGTGCCATCTTAATTTGTTTCCATCTACCCTGATTAATATTCCGGTGGAACATCTGATTGAGGAGTTTGCGCGTGAGCATGTGAAAAATGAGTACTGTGTCGAAATCAGCGAGCAACAAATTATCGGAGATCCATCTTATTTGATGAAAGCGGTTAAAGCATTCAAACAAGCTAAGGTGTTGGTGGCCATTGACGATGTCGGTTTTGGACGCAGCTGTCTTGAAAGTCTTATTTTGCTTGAACCTGATATTGTTAAAGTTGATAAACGATGCGTGATTGGTATTGCTCGAGATAAAGTGCTTGCCGGTTCTTTGGGTCGAATTTTAAAAGTAACTGGAAGCTTAGGTGCCGAGGTGGTGGCAGAGGGAATTGAGATTCAAGAAGATCTTGATCTATTGAAAGCGCTTGGAGTTAAATATGGGCAAGGATTTTTTTGGGGAAAACCGTTAGAGCTTTCTTCGAAAGTCAGTAAGCATTCAAAAAGGGCAGAGCAGACTTCGGATCGCATCAAAAGGGTCGCCTAAATCAAATGACTTGTAAATGATCTTTTCGTCCATTTGACGTTTGGAAAATATGTGGTAGAGTTTAAGTAACAGTTGAAACATTGTTCGAAAAGGCAAACCTAAGGAAACTTAGGGGCGCAAAACTTCGGTCCCAACTCTCTGATTGATATCTAAATTGGAAGTTGGGACTATCCCGGCTTCCAAATAAAATAAATGAGAGTCGGGACGGACCTAAACCCAAGAGGGTACGGTGGCTGAGTTGCCGAAAACAGAAAAAATTAAAATCAGATAAAGCCCAAGCTTCTAAGGGAAGCATGGGCTTTTTTTATGTGTAAGCGGTTCGACATTGACGTTGAACAGCAACGTGAAACATAAATGAAAAAAGCTACAGTTTATGGAACCTTTTAACGGACAACTTTACGGAAGCGTTCAGGCGGCGAAACGGACAGGGATTTCGCTCCGGCAGCTTTATCATTGGGTGGATGTTTTGCATGTTGTACGTCCAAAAGTCCAGCGGTTTGGACTGAGACAGTTTCGCCGTTTCACTTCAAGCGATTTGGAATTGCTTTCAAAAGTCAGAGATTTTCTTGAACATGGGTACACCCTACGCGCTGCAGTCGAAATGGTCAAAGATCAAGCAAGTCATGGAGACAAGGTAAGTTAAATATGGAAGACGGATTTTTTAGTGCAGAGAGTAACTTTTCAGGAGATCCCAATGAATAATCCATTGATCAAATTGTTGATCATCGAAAGCGATTCAGCCGATACCCAATTTATCCGAGAAAGCTTAATGGGCGATCAACGTCTCTCTTTCCATATTTTCCATGCAGAGAATCTCGAGGCCGGTTTGGAATTGATTGGCAAAGAACCCATCGACATTGTATTGCTAGATCTTTTTTTGCCTGATAACCATGGGCTTGGGACCGTAGTCAAATTACAAACTTACGCTCCTAGCACCCCATTTGTTATTTTAACCAGCCTCGATGACGAAACAATCGCTGTTGAAGCAGTCCGTAGAGGTGCTCAAGATTATCTCATTAAGGGACAAGTCAATAGCAAAATGTTATCTCGCATCATTCGCTACGCTCTGGAACGTCATCGGATGCAACTTGAATTACGCACACTGGCCTTTATTGATCCGCTTACGAGTTTGTATAATCGGCGTGGGTTTCTAACTCTTGCCGAACAGCAATTAAGACTTGCTCGACGGATGAAAAGAAAATTTTTAATTATTCTTGTAGACCTGGATGGCTTCAAACACATCAACGACACCTTTGGCCACTTGGAAGGCGATCAAGCGCTTGTCGGGGTTTCGGATATATTGAGAAATACGTTTCGTGCATCCGATATCATTGCTCGCGTGGGAGGAGATGAATTTGTTGTCCTTGCTCTAGAAGCTTTGCAGGATAATATGACAGAGTTGGTGGGGCGCCTCGGGAAAAATCTGAAAGACTGTAGTGCTCAAAAAAGCAATCCTTACAAAATTTCTCTTAGTGTAGGCGTTTCATGTTTTGATCCCGATTCTGAACTTTCGATTGATCATTTGATGATGAAAGCAGACAAAGCATTGTACGAGAATAAACGGAGCAAAAAGCTCGTTTTTGATCACGTTCGCAACACTTTTCTAAAAGAAGCTGCATGCGAGACCCATTTTTCGCGGGCCGCAAGGATTTTAGAAGCCGATGGAAAATCACCTCATTAAAATTTTGTTGATCGAAGATGACCTGGGAAATGCAGACCTGATAAAGCGAATGCTGTCCCAAGAACAAAACCCTTCCTTTGATGTCGAGTGCGCCGGCCGGCTCGAGACAGCCTTTGAGCGATTTTCAAAAGGCGGTGTTGACCTTGTTTTGCTGGATCTCTATTTACCGGACAGCTCGGGACCGGATACGGTTGCTAAATTTCACGCTCGAATTCCTTCAGTGCCTATCGTGACGCTTACTAGGCAGAAAGATGGAGCTATTGCGCTTCAGGCCATACAGCGGGGAGCCCAAGATTATTTGTTTAAGGACAAAATTGATAGCCAGTTGTTGGTTCGCACAATTCGCTATGCCATTGAACGCAAACGTGCGCAAGAGGAGTTGTTAAAAGCCCATCAAGAAACCGAACTGATTTTATCCTCGATTACTTCTATTTTGATTGGGCTAAATCCGAACGATCAAATTACTCACTGGAATGCGGTAGCCGAAACGATCTTTGGAGTCAAGCGGGAAAGTGTGATCCATCAACCTCTTCATGCGTGTGGTGTTCAATGGGATTCCGCTGCTGTGATTGAGGGTGTTAAAGAATGTAGACGGAAAGGTCAACCGACTCGCGTGAATGACGTCCGGTTTTTAAGGTTGGGTCAACAAGAAGGCTTTTTGGGGATTACCATTATTCCAGTAAAAGGAGATAGCCAAGATCGTTTGAATTTGCTGATATTCGGTGCGGATATAACGGAACGGAAAAAATTAGAACAGCTCAAAGATGGATTTGTTAGCACAGTTTCTCATGAACTGAGAACACCACTCACCGTTATCCGAGAAGGGGTGTCTCAGGTTTTGGATGGCATTCTTGGCGAGACAACCGAAGCTCAAAGAAAATTTCTATCCATTTCTCTTCAGGCCATTGACCGTTTGAGCCGCATCATTAATGATTTATTGGATATTTCAAAGATTGAAGCTGAAAAACTTGAGCTTAAGCTGGATCTTGTCGATATCGTCCGTATCGTTCAGGACATTGTGGCGGACACAAGCCCGTTTCAGCTTCGAGCAAAAAGCAAGGGATTGACGCTAAAGGCAAGCTTGTCGCAAGGGAAAATTGAAATTTATACCGACAGAGATAAGCTCATCCAAGTATTTACGAATTTGGTTGGCAATGCACTGAAATTTACGGAGCAAGGTTTTGTGGAGATTTCTATTCTTGATGGTCCTAGAACAGTTGAATGCAGCATTCGAGATACAGGTAAAGGAATTGCTGAAGAAGATGTGCACAAAGTTTTTACTAAGTTTCAGCAGTTCGGCAGGACTCACGGTCCTGGAGAAAAGGGCACAGGACTAGGACTTGCTATTTCCAAAGGTTTGGTGGAAATGCACGGAGGAAAAATTTGGATGGAAAGTGAACTCGGAAAAGGAACAGCATTTATTTTTGCTCTGCCTAAGCTTACCGCAAGGGAAATATTTAAAGGTCATATTTCAAAAGCTTTGCGAAAAGCGATTGAACGTGAGACTTCTGTATCCATTGCGCTTTTCGAAGTGAAAGATTTTTCAGATTTGGAGAAGAAAATAGGCCAGGAAAAGACGGCCAGTTTAATGGAAAGTTTGGAACGATCTATTAAACAAAGTCTCCGTCATAAAGCAGATATTGTGGTTCGCTCAAAAACCGGCGTCTTAGTGATCCTTCCTTCTACCAACGAGGAAGATGTGTTGAGTGCTGTCGAGAGAATGGAACGAGACTATCAAAAAGGCTTATCTCAAGTGAGCACCAGCGAAGCAATAGAGATCGTCAAAAAAGTAGTTAGCTTTCCAGATGATGGACAAACAGAAGAAGAAATCATTACCAAACTGACGAAGTAGTCTAAGGATTTTATGCCTAAGAAGAAAATTTTACTCGTCGATGATGAACCGCAAACAATTGTGATGGTCACTTCGAGATTGCGAGCAAATGATTACGAAGTTCTCGCAGCAACAAGCGGTCCTGAATCTATCGAATTTGCCAGAGAATTCAACCCAGATTTAATTCTTCTCGACATCATTATGCCGGCAATGGAAGGTTACGATGTTTTGCTGAGATTAAAGACTGACAAAGATCTTTGTCAAATTCCGGTCATTGTTTTAACTGTAGCAACAAGAAAAAATTTAGAGGCGATTTGTGTCAAAGCTGGAGCGAAAGCAGTTATTTTTAAACCGTTCAATCCAGCAGAACTTTTGGCGTTAATTAAGAAGGCTTTTGATCCAAATAGTAAGTGGCGTAGACCTGAAAGTATTTGTGACTGAATAGTTTGATCAGCGAGGACAGGATGGGAAAGAAGATATTGGTAGTCGATGACGAACCTTTTATCGTTCAAATGGTGACTTCGAGGTTGAAGGCGGCAGGTTATGAAACAATTTCTGCAAGCGATGGCGCAGAAGGTCTTGCCAAGGCGCGTTCCGAAAATCCAGATTTGGTTATTCTCGATGTCATGATGCCTAAAATGGATGGTTTCGCCGTGTGCGCTACCTTGAAACAAGATGAACGGTATCAGAAAATTCCGGTTATCTTGTTTACGGCAAAAGCAGGTGATGAGGCACGTCAAATAGGGATTGAAGATTGTGGAGCAGATGGTTATCTGCCGAAGCCATTTGAAGCGCAGACGCTGCTCACAAAAATTTCTGAACTTTTAAAATAATTTTTTGAGAGAAGGTAAACCCATGCAGAAAACAACATTGTCGTTAGGTGAAAGTCTTGTGGCAGAAGGTTTGCTTCGAGCAGATCAACTCAAGCAGGTCGAGACGGAAACAAAACGGACGCAAGAATCTTTCCATAAAACGTTAAGGCGGCTTAAGTTGGTGGATGAAAAGCGCCTCATTTCTTTCCTGAGTAGCAAATTCAACATTCCGAGTGTTGAGATCACTCACCAAATCGTTAAGCCCGAAATTCTACAAATGATTCCCCAAAACATGATCAGGAAATTTTCGGTGATTCCATTACGGAAAGTTGGGAAGCGGCTTACTGTAGTGATGAGCGATCCTTTCAATTTAAATTTGCTGGATCAATTGCGTCTCAAAACAGGTTTTGATATTGAGCCGGCATTGGCTACCGATTCGGAAATTAAAAATGCGATTGAACAATATTACGGGATGAAAAGCGATATCAGTGATGTGGTCCAATCCATTAAAGACGAGTCGCCCGCGGCAGTTGCTAAGGAATCTTCTTTCGGGCGTGGTGAGGGAATGGCGGAAGAAGCCCCCATTATCAAGTTGGTTAATATGATGATCGCCCAAGCGGTTCGCGACGGGGCAAGCGATATCCATGTGGCGCCTGAGCGAGACAGTGTCATAGTTCGCTACCGGATTGATGGACTGTTGCATGAAGTAGATCAATATCCGAAAGCCCTGCATTCCGGAGTTGTTTCTCGTGTAAAGATCATTGCTAATTTAGACATTGCTGAAACGCGTATTCCACAAGACGGACGTGTACGGTTGGAACTCGAAGGTCAGTTCATTGATACCCGTATTTCGATTATGCCGACCATCCATGGTGAAAATTTAGTGATCCGACTTCTTAATCTTAGAAGTGCCTTGATGTCACTGGAACAATTAGGGATGCCGAAGGAGCGATTAGCCGTATTTAAAGAACTTATCAGGAAACCATATGGAATCATATTAATCACCGGGCCTACCGGAAGTGGGAAAACCACTACACTTTACGCAGCCCTTAATCAAATTAACAATCCCGAAAAACATATTATTACGATTGAAGATCCTGTAGAGTATCAACTTCCCCTCATTCGACAGATTCAGGTGAATCCTGCCGTTCATTTAACGTTTGCGACGGGGTTAAGGTCAATTTTGAGACAAGATCCGGATGTTATTATGGTGGGTGAAATTCGAGATAAAGAAACAGCGGAAATTGCAATTCAAGCTGCTCTGACAGGGCATTTGGTTTTTTCAACCCTTCACACCAATAACGCCGCTTCAGCCGTTACACGACTTTTGGAAATGGACATTCAACCTTTTTTGATTACCTCAACGATTATTGGCGCGATTGCTCAAAGGTTGGTCCGAAACATTTGCAATGAGTGCCGTATCTCTTATGTGGCAAGCGAAACGGATCTTCAAAATCTTAACGTCGTGGCTCCCGAGCAGGAAAAAAATTCAGCGCTTACTTTATATCGTGGCAAGGGATGTCTCACTTGTAAAAAAACAGGTTACCGCGGCAGAATTGGAATTTTTGAAATGTTGGTACCTGATCGAGAAATACGCAAATTAATTTCGGCGAAAGCTTCAAGCGATGAGATTGAACTGAAAGCCGTTCAAAAAGGTATGACCATCTTGCGACGTGACGGACTCGAAAAAATCAAAGCAGGCATCACCACCGTCGAAGAAGTGTTGCGAGCCACTCAAGAGGTGTCGTAATGCCGGTATTTGCTTATCAAGTTCGAAACAAAGAAGGAAAAAGAGTCAAGGGTGTTATCGAAGCGGTGTCTGAAAAAACCGCCGCCGATCACCTTTTGCGCGAAGGTTATTTAATTACCACCATTAAACCGGCTCGTTTTTCAGTATTATCAAACGATTTTACGTTAGGGCTTTCCCATATCTCTTCGGATGATCTTACCATGCTTTATTTCCAACTTGGAAATATGGTTGAAGCAGGGGTCACGCTTTTGTCGGGTTTGGAAGCAGTGGAGAGTCAAATTGACAATCAGAGTTTGAAGAAGATCGTTCAAAATCTAATCATTCGAATTCAAGGTGGCGCGAGTTTTTCTGAGGCCATGAGCCATCATGCCAAAACGTTCCCTCTCTTATATAGAAGTATGATTCGAGTTGGCGAAACCAGTGGACATTTAGCCGAAACGCTCCGTCACGTTGGGGAGTTGAATGAAGCCAGAGCCGAATTGGAACATCAGGTTCGCTCGGCGCTTGCCTATCCGATGGTATTAATTGTAGCCAGTATCGCCGTCGTTATTTTTATGATGGTTTGGATTGTTCCAACCTTCACCACGATTTTTAACAAAGCAGGAATTCCGTTGCCCTTGCCGACTCGACTGATTTTTGGATTGAGTGTATGGGTGAGAAAAAATCCTTTGCTCTTAGCTGGAATTTTAATTGGTGGAAATCTTGGTTTCTTATCTTTAATGCGCTTACCTCCGGTTAAATATCATTGGGACCGTTTCTGGCTTTCTTTCGCTGCCGTTGGTCTCTTGCTGAAACGAATTGAAGTTGCCAGATGGAGTCGAAGCGTTGCCTTAATGCTTTCGAGCGGTGTTCCTATTTTGCAAACCCTTGAGATTGCACAGGACTTGACACAAAATCTCGTATTTAAGGAAGCTCTCGCCAATGCGTATGTTGCGGTTCAGGGTGGTGGGAAGCTGGCCGATACACTACAGAAAAGTCAGGTTTTTCCAAATGACGTCGTTCAAATGGTATCGACCGGCGAAAATTCAGGCACTCTAGATAAAATGCTTTACAAAATCGCTAACTTTTATGATCAATTAATCGCGCGAACTCTTAAAAAAGTAACCGCGATGATCGAACCGATTTCCATTCTTTTGATGGGAAGTGTCGTTGCTTTTATCATGCTTTCCGTTTTGTTGCCTATTTTTGATATGATCAAATTATTTAATCCTCATTAAAAAGGAATTATTAGTAGTGTTAATTGTATTTCACTTTAAAGTTAAAAAAAGGAGGAAAATTAAAATGGTATCTCGAAACTCTCAAAACGGTTTCACCTTGTTGGAAATTTTAGTGGTGATTACCTTGATTTTAATTATTGCCGGAATCGCGCTTCCCAGATTTGCCGGTGTAACGGATGAAGGAAGAAGGGCAAAGGCAGCTTCAGAGTTGAAAACAGTTCAAACGGCGCTTGAATCGTATCTTTTGAATAACACGTCAACCGTACCGGCAGATTATGCCGCTTTAAAGACAGCTCTTGAAGGAGCAACCCCGCGACTTGTGGGTGAGATGGATGATTTCGTAGATCCGTTTGGAGCGACGGCCACAACTGGTTATTCGTACTTCAAGTCCACTAACAATAAGTATTATGTCGTCTTTTCAATAGGGGCAGATAAAGCAGTGCGTATTACGGGAATTACGACCACCGGTAATATTACGCCAGATGATCCGCAAGACGACATTTTCGTAACGAACGGTCAACTGGCAGTATAAGCTTCCTAAGTCAATCTGTGCCGGGATTTTTATGAAGCAAAAGAGCTGGCGATTTCTAACGGGATTCACGTTGCTTGAGCTGATGATTGTGATTACAATCATTGCTCTTATTCTTGGGATCGCTTTGCCGCGCTTTAAAGGGATACAAGATCAGGGGAAAATTGCAAAAGCGAAAGGCGAATTAAGAACGCTCCAGACGGCGGTGGAAAGCTACTATATACACAACAGTAATACCTATCCTGCAAATCTCACCGCTCTTAACACGGCTACGCCCTCTATTGTTACGTCTACTCCAAATGACCCCTTTGCAGCGGCAGCTACGCCTTACCAATATACTCGAGGTGGCACCAACAACAAATTTTATATTATTTATTCCGTTGGACCCGATGGGAATGGAAGCGCCGCCATCAGCGGTACCAATACCGTCACTGAGACAAACGGCTCAAGCTGTATCTATGTATCCAATATGGGTTCAGATCCGCAACCTTAAGTAAAAAGCATAGGCGGCAGAATGTGCAATAAACGCGGATTTACATTGTTGGAAGTATTATTGACCATTGTCCTGATCGTAGCGGCATTTGCGGCTTTATCACAAGCGGTGAGCAGTGGATTCTTTTCTGCTGCGGAAAACGAAAATGATCTTGTGGCCGTTCATCTTGCACAGGAAAAAATGGAGGAGCTTCGAAATAAAAGCTATTCCACTATTGCTAACGAAGCGAAAGCAGTGGTTTCTGGATTTTCCGCGTTTCAACGGGAAGTGGCAGTAACAACCCCCCAGGCAAACTTAAAACAAGTCAATGTGATTGTTTACTGGTTCTCTAAGGCGAGTGAGTTAAATGTCAATTTAGTAACCTATGTATCCAATATCTGAGATGAGGTCGGAGCGAAAAGTTAAGGAGAATAGAATAAAAAAAAAATTTCTGACTCCGAAAAAATTGCCCCTCGTAGGTTTAACCTTATTAGAGTTATTAATCACTCTTGCTTTAATCTCGATTCTGCTCGGTGCCATATGGCTTGTTTTTTATTCCGGATCGAGGGTGTTCTATAACCAATGGTCACGTATCGGAATAAAAGGGGAGGCCAGTAGGGTTTTCTTCAATATTTCTCAGGAGCTCCGCAAGGCAACTTCCGTTGTGAGCGCTACTCAAACTAGCTTCAGTTTTACTTTAGATTCTGATAATAATGGTGTTGATGAGACACTTCAATATGCCTGGTCAGGGACAGCGGGTACACCTTTAAACCGAATTTTGGTTTTGCCAGCACCTTCTTTTACAATTCCAGTTGTGAAGTCAGTGAATAGTCTCGCATTTTCCTATTATGATGCCAACAACAACCTTCTCAGTTTTCCAGTAACCACATCTCAAGTGAAGTTGGTGGCCATTGATTTAACTGTAGTGGACAGGGATGAAACGTTCAACTTGCGCTCGAAAGAAAGGTTACGAAATCTTTGATTTGATATGAACGATGAACGCGGCTTTATCTTAATACTCACTTTTATTTTCATGATCGTTTTAATCGCTGCGGCCGGCGGCTTGCTCTATATGGTGTCTTACGAAACAAAAGATGTTGGCATTCAGAGGGATGACATTAATTTGATTAATTTAGCCGAGGCAGGGGTGCAGAAAGCAATGCGCGTGATTAGGGACGATGTCTTGTCCACGACGCAAACAGGCACGGCCTATATTCGTGGAGCAACTGCTTCCGCCGGAGGAGCTGGTGTTTCGAATGTCAGCCGAATCAGATATATCGATAACTCAAGCGCATCGATCTCGAGTAGCGCTGCCACAGCTACAGCCAATTTGACGACCTTTGACGCTAATTATCCTAATACCCGGATCACCTCTGTTTTTCTTGGAGCCAGGGCAAGCAGGGCGACCGGTGGCACAGGAGCAACACTCCGAGTTTCCTATTCCACAACCGGCTCTTTTCCCCAAGCTGGGAGCACACCTCTCACAGTGGCACTTCCAAATTCTGCTACCTTGGCTAATTATACGCAGAATATTACAGCCAATCGAACTTGGACTTGGTCGACCGTTTTAGCTTCAAGCTTTACTCTGCGTGCTGTGCGCACCTTAGGCAATCGGAACATCAACCTGGATGCAATTTATTTAATTGTAACTTATGAGATCGACACAAATACAGAGTCGTGGTTTACCGGAAGTTACGCCACTTTTCCGATCAGCTTAGGATCAGGAACAATTCAGTCGATTTCAATCACGGATGAACAGAGGAAGGTTCATCTTAATTATGCGACGCAATCTTTGTTGAGATTTTTAATGGAAGAACGGGGTGTTGCAAGTGCTACTGCAAACACTTTGGCGACCAATGTCGTTAATTATCGCGGTGCAGCACTCACAAATCCTTTTGACTCTATCGAGGAACTCATGCAAGTAACGGGGATGACACAAACGATCTATGACTCAATCAAGGACTATGTTACCGTTTATTCATTTGTTAATACCAATGTCACCAGACCGCCGGCAGCCGGCACAGGTTCTCGAGCTCCTGTCAACATTAATACGGCAGCGCGCGAAGTCCTAGAAGCTATTTTCGATCCACTACCTATAGGAGCGACGGATGCAGCAAGTCTTGCGACGGACATCATCAATGCAAGAGCGGTCGCGCCTTTCACTTGTTTTTATTCAGCCAATGCGGCGGTTACAACCGATTTTTATGATTTTGTTAATAGCCGTGCTTATTTAACTGCGGCAGAACGGAACGCAGTTCTAGATAATGCTGACGCTTCGCTTTTAGCTCCTGTTTCAGGGACAGCCGGTGTGAATGGTGTGACCACAGAATTTTCTTACGATACAAACGCCTTTAAGATAGAATCTTTAGCAGACGTTTTTGGACGCAGGTACCGGATTAAGACTATCCTCGGTGACAATGGGAGCCGAACGTTTACTACATTTGTGGGGGATGCCAGTAGCGTAGGTTATCAAAAAGAAAATTTTGAATAGTGGGCAGATTTCTGTATGTTTCAATTGAAATAACCCAAAGAGGGCGAGTGTGAAGAAAAAGCAGGAGAAATCTTTTCTAGCGATCGAGTTTGCGTCAAGCGGTGTCAAGCTCATTCAAATTAAAGAAGGCGATGATCGTCGCTACCAATTGGTTGCGGCTCAATCGATCCCACTTCCTTTAAGTGCTGATGCGAAAGTACAGGATGAACTGTGGAAGAAGGCAGCCGACCAGCTTCTTTCCGATAAAGATGTAAAGGAAAGGATAGCGCTTCTTGCCATTAATAATCCTCATACCTGCTTTTCTCAATTTGTTCTCCCTAAAATTCCCAAAAAAGAATTAACGGAAACTTTAAAGTGGAAGATGAAAGATGAAATGCCGTTTCCACCGGAGGAAGCGGTGCTCGATTATCGACTTTTCAAAATTGTTGAAAAGAATGAAACCCAGAGATTTTCTGCTTTAGTAACGGCGCTTCCCCGGAATTTAACCGATCGATTTTTAAAGATACTACCATCCGGAAAATCATCTTCATTTTTGCTTGCTTACGTACCGTTTTCCATATTGGCTTTGCCTAATGCGTTCTCACTTTCCAGCGGTGAATTGGTGGTAGTGGTTGATATCGGTCACTCCATTACGGAAATCGCTTTTTATGTAGAGGGTAAACTCAGTTTCTTGAGGAAAATTGCTTTTGGCGGTCAAACCTTGAATCAAGCCATGATCCAGCCGCTTGCTTCGGAAAAGGGTTACGTGTCACTTACTCTAGAGGAAGCGGAACAGGTGAAGCGCGAGGAAAATCTTTTTGACCTTACAAACCAAAATCTTGCTGCTGGTAAAATTGAAATTTCAAAGCTCCATCCGCTGGTTCGCCCTGAATTTGAGAAATTGGCCGGAGAGCTGGAACGTTCCTTCGACTATTATGCACAAGAACATGGTATCCATGTGACGCAAATTTTTTTAGCGGGGGGGACAAGTCAGATCAAAGGATTGACACAATTTATTGAGCAGAAATTTGAAATTTCTGTAAAACGAATTGAATTATCAACAGATATTCAAATCTCAAGTACTATTCAAGATCAGAATCTGGACCCTTATTATCGATTGATTGGTTTGGTTTTAGATCGCAAAGACGCTGCCTCCTCTCCAATTGCTGCTTTAGGAAAATCAGTTGAAAGATTCCTCAGTTCTCTTTCGTATGTGAAGACAGCCGCTGTGGCTTTTCTCATCTTTCTGATTTTTGCTAGCGGAATGTCTTGGCAATACCAACAAATTGGGCGTAAGACAGAAGATCTGCGTGCTCAGATCGGTCGGTTGAAAGTAGGGTTCGGTGAATCTCAAAAAATTAATGAGATTGAGACTCAAATTAACCGAGGTGAACTATTAGCCTCAGCGATTTTGGTCAATCAACCTTACTGGGATGACGTTTTTCGTGAGTTGGCGCATGTATTTCCCGAAGACGTTGTACTGACGAGCGTTTCTTTCGAGCAAAGTTCTTTCGTTGTGGTGGGAAGTATTTCGCAAGCGAATGGCCAAACATCGGTATCAAGCCTACTGGTTTCTATGGAAGGGCCTATTTTTCATAAAGCCACTTTGGTGAACAGCGAACAAAAAGACGGTTTTATCAATTTCACCATACGTTGCCAGGTGAAGTAACCATGGACGGAATTATGGCTTTAACGAAACGCTTTATTCCGCTAACTGCTGTATTGGGAGTGAGCATTGTGTCAATTTGTTTTTTCATTTTTTTGGCGAGACGCTCGGATATTGCAAGGCGAAATTTTTACAAAACTCAAACGGAACTCCAACTCTACCGGACGGGAATATGGCACTTGGCAAAATTGGAGCCTCCTCAGTTAGAAAGACGATTAGCGAGGATGAAGGCTCAGTTTCCGCCCGCTGAGAATTTAGCAGTTTTAATCGAAGAGCTTACAAAGCTTGCCACGAATTATGATCTTTCCATTGTTTCCATCACGCCGGGTGAACAAGCAGAGGTTCGTGAAGAAAAAAGCACTCTTGTTTCCATTTTTGGTCGTATTCCAATTGATATTCGCCTTGAGGGAAATTATGAGGGTTTAGCGTCCTTTCTGTCACAATTAAGCATGCTTGAACATGGAATCATTAAAGTGGATCGGTTCCGGCTGGAAAAGCTTCAGAACGATTTAACACGCTTGATGCTCTCGCTTGAGTCATCTCTTTATGTCAAAAAGGTTCAAGATCAAGACATTTTGTCGGAACCATTTTCATCGGCAACTGTACCTGAGAGAAACGCAGGAAAAAGTCGTTTCAACACTGTCGAGAGAAATCCCTTTACGAAAGCTTTAATTGCAGCGATTGGTACCGCAGAATCTCAGATTAATCTTGAAGGAATTATTTATGATCCTGCTGAACCGATGATTTTGATCAACGGTGAAACAAAGGGCATTGGTGACATCGTTCATCATATGAAGATTATTGAGATCCAGCCTGATAGTGTCCTATTTGAAAAAGGAAGCGAACAAGTCAGAATGCGTTTGCGCCGGAATTAGACCGCTTGATATTCTGTCCGAAAGTCTTTTTTTCCGTTAAGGATTTTGCTCAAACTTCGTAAAATTACCCGTTCTGGCCAAATCCTGTTCCTAACTCCAAAATGGCAGTTAAATTTTAACATAAAAGCACCTTCGCTTTAGGGGTTAAAAAGGGGTTATTTTTCCCAAAAATTTGCATTTTTCTAGGGATATGTTATTATATAGTTTAGAACAAGATTTAGAAAGTATTTAACATGTGGAGACATAACATGAAGGATACTAATAATGATAGTGAAATAAGACAAATCGTCATTAGGAAAACCTTATCGATCTGCATACTCATTTGCTTTATTAGTTCAAATAATTTTATAGTCCCTGCCTTCGCATCAAACACTTCAGCGGTTTCTATTAAGAATGAGAAAACATTCCCTAGCGACTTAGCTGGCGTTACCACGGCTGAGGAGAGCGGCAAAATTCAAGAACTTTTCAAAGGAAAAAGCAAAGAAGTGGTTGTGCTCATCCAAGACGCTCACGCCATTCCTGATGCTCAAAGGAATATTCAAACAATTATCAATCACTTTCAAAAAGAATACGGTCTTAATTTAGTTGGCGTCGAAGGCGCATCTTCACCCTTAGATCCCCAAATCTTCAAGAGCTTCCCAGACCAAGAAATGCTGAAGAAGATCTTTGACGAATACTTTGAACAAGGGGAACTCACAGCTACTACAGCATCTGCTATTTTCAATGAATCGCCGAGTTTCTATCAGGGAATTGAGGATTGGACCTTGTATGAAAAAGGCTTAGACCTTTATTTAAAAGCGACAGAGAAGGACACTAAAATTTCTGAATCAGTCAATACGTTAAAGAAGGTCCTTCAAGAAAAGAAAGAACGGATTTATTCTAAAAAGCTTCTTGAACTAGATCGCACTCTGAGTGAGTTTCGTGAAAACCGAAGTGATCTAATCAGTGTCCTTAGGAAATTGGCTGATATTAAAGAACCGGAAAAAGGCTCAGAGCTTTCGCTCTTATTGGATGAGATCAAAAAGGACAAAGAAAATCAAACCCCCACGGTCCAAGAGGTTAGAACAATTGCGCTCAAAGTAAAAGCCCATCTCGAATCCCAAAAAGCTAAATCCGATCTGATTCACTTCAATCAAGAATTTCAAGAATTCCAGACATCAAGAATAACACCCGAAGCATTTGCTCTTTTTCTTGACGAGCTAACCTTGAAACATAATTTCCAAATCCAAGTTTCCGATGGGCTCTCCCATTTAATGAAGAATCAGAAACGCATGAGAGATATCGAAGGAACGAGGTTCTTCCGAGATTTTGAGCGGTATACCCAATCCGTCAAAGCTCATTTATTTAGAAATGAAGAAGAAAAGGTTCTCGATCAAGAAAGCCACAAATGGGACGTCATCGAAAGATTAACTCGCTTGGAATTGACACGTGAAGATTGGCGTGAGTTGAATGATTCAATATTGCCGTCATTGCGAAGCAATCCCGGAGATCGCTTCGTCGCTTCGCTCCTCGCGATGACGAACGAGTTAAAATCCCATATCAATTTCTACAGAAATTCTGAGAAGCGCGATGAAGTGTTCTTTAAGAATTTGCTTGCTTTGATGAAAGAACATAACTCAAATTCATCCTTACTCGTAGCAGGAGGATTTCATACGGAAGGTTTGACTCAAAGGCTAAAAGAACACGGTATCTCTTATATTCTTCTCATGCCCAAAATCAACCACCTTCCTGAACACAGCCGGTACCGGGAACAGATGAAGGGAGATTTTTCCTGGAAGAGTTATTTTGAAGTCGAGGAAGGCCGTGTCAATTTATACAAAGCCTTTGTCCGGAGCGCTCGAGACAAACTCTTAAGACTCAACAAAGAAGAATCTGGTCAATTGCTTAAGCAATGGCGCGATCAGCTCATTAGAGACCTGGTGAAAGAGGAAAAGACCACGGAAGTCGGTCAATATACTCGATTCATTGATGAGATTGCTTCTAAGAATGTGCAAGATCGCTTACGAAAAAAATGGATGGCCAAAGTTGAACGATTCATATCCGGCTTAAAAGGGCTTGAAGGTACCAATCATCTAACAGAACAGAACATTTTCAAACTGCTCAAGCCATCAACCACTCAAACGCCTGCGGGAATCGAGTTGGTGCCAGGAAATTCATTGGATCGTCATATCGTTTCACAGAGTCTTCCTAAAAAAGAATCTGTCCTAAAGACGAAGCCTCTTGCTCCAAAGGTTCCAAAAGTAACTGGTGGTGAATTACCAAAACGAGGAAGCCCTGAAAAGATAACTCCGACGGCTGTTAAAGCTCGCGCTGAGGTGCGAGGAAAAGCGGAACCTCCTGATCGGCGGGATTTTTTACGTTGGACTTTTGCGGCTGCTACAGCGGGGCTTTTGGGTGTTCCGTCTCTCGTGGCTGCACAAGCGGGCGTTAGAACTCCCATAGCGGTGATTGATACCTGGGAAAAAAAGGATGGGATGAGACATGGTGAACTTGTCACGACTCAATTGAAGCGCAATAAAAATATTAGCGACTGGCAAATTTACCGTCATGACGCAAGGATATTAGTCGAGGTCATTGCAGCTATCGGGAAGGCTATAGAAAAACAGCATGTCAAATTTATCAATATGAGTTTCTCTTTTGGCAAGGAAGTTGAACGCAATCCGATGTTTGACAGGTTTCAACGTGAAATGCTTTGGGCTGCTCGTTCTGCTTTCTTTTTTGTCGCGGCAGGAAACATTTTTAGAATAGGGAACAAGGAGGCTTCTCAATTATCCGTCCCGGCTTCATTTTCTGCTAAAGCGCCAGATACAATTTTTCCCGTTTCAATCAAATACAACATTTGGGGGGATCGTTACCACGGCTTATATCCGAGCGCCGTCAATTCAACTTTTGCCGTTGATGCAAAACTTCTACGTAATCCTGATGATGCTTGGGATCTTGGATCTTATCTCAGTACTTCCTTGGCCGCTCCACTTGTAGCTTCGCGTGCCGTCGAGATTTACAGTCGGAATCCGCAGATCACTTCCAAAGAATTGAAAATGCAGTTGCATCAACAGGGATTCGAGCCTCCTCCGCGTTCAGAAGTTAACCAAGTGAAACAACCTCCTGCCCGCCGCGCTGAGGTGCGAGGAATAAAAGAGAAACTAGCTAAATTAATTGAATATGCCAAGTCACCTATTGAATTCATGGGAAGATTAATTGAGAGTTCACAGCTAAGACAAACTGGTCGCCGTCTGAAGCAAGCACGCCCTCGACTTGAAAGCCTTGAAGATCGTTTAAGTCCGGCCGGTTTGTTCGAAACTGGAAGCTTCGTCGCCTACGATCCTAGATTTACAGGAGGTATTACCGTAGCTGCCGGAGATGTCACTGGAGACGGCCGAGCCGATATCATTACAGGTCCCGGTCAAGGTGGCGGTCCTCATGTGAAAGTATTTGATGGCGTTACAGGCGCTGTGCTTCGTAGTTTTTTCGCTTACGATCCTAGTTTTACAGGAGGCATTACCGTAGCTGCCGGAGATGTCAGTGGAGACGGCCGAGCCGATATCATTACAGGTGTCGGTCAAGGCGGCGGTCCTCATGTGAAAGTATTTGATGGACTGACAGGTCAAGTAATTAGAAGCTTCTTTGCCTACGATTCTTCCTTTACAGGAGGTGTGCGTGTCGCAGCAGGTGACGTTAATGGAGACGGCCGAGCCGATATCATTACAGGTCCCGGTCAAGGTGGCGGTCCTCATTTAAAAGTATTTGATGGACTGACAGGTCAAGCAATTCAAAGCTTCTTCGCCTACGATCCTAGTTTTACGGGAGGCATTACCGTAGCTGCCGGAGATGTCAGTGGAGACGGCCGAGCCGATATCATTACAGGTGTCGGTCAAGGCGGCGGTCCTCATGTAAAAGTATTTGACGTAATCACAGGAGCCGAAATTCAAAGCTTCTTCGCCTACGAGTCTAGTTTTACAGGAGGAATTACTGTCGGGAGCGACGGCAAAACTGGGATTATCACCGGAGTTGGTCCCACTGGAGGTTCCCAGCTCAAGGTCTTTAAGGTCTTTAATGATTCTACAAAAGTTCCGCTTACCGCTTTAGGTGAAAGACCTGTCCTAACCGGATTTGCAAGCCAGGATTTCAGCACTGTGAATGTGACTATGTCATCTCCTACAAAGGGAACTTTAAACTTTAATTTGTATAACGCAACCTCTTATGGAGGAGCTTTTTTCACCTACGATAATTTCAACACTGCTGAGATAGAAACCATTAATTTGAATACTGCTTTCCCGGATGGGATTGTATTTAGCGTTGACAATGCCGGAACCGGTCTTTCGAGGTTCCGCTTCGAGGTTACCGATTACACGGGAAAAAAAGACTCTGTTATTGTCGATGGAATTAGTAGTGTAGCAGCTTTCAGGAGGATTTTACCTAGCCTGTTTGATGAAGTCGATACTAACCGAATTGTAAGCATCGCACCCTTCATTCTTGAAGGTCGCCATGTGGGAGAAAAGCTAAACGTGCACTGGGGAAATTTTGCTTTTGTTCCCTCGATTGCTCCGGATATAAGCAGTCCGGAAATTACATTGGTACCCTCAACCGCTTTAGGTGAAAGACCTGCCCTAACCGGATTTGCAAGCCAGGATTTCAGCACCGTGGATGTGACCATGTTGTCCCCTTCGGAAGGAACTTTAAATTTTAATTTGTATAATGCAACCTCTTATGGAGGATCTTTTTTCACCTACGATAATTTCAACACTCCTCAGATCGAAACCATTAATTTGAATGCTGCTTTCCCCAAGGGGATTGTGTTGGGACTTGACAATGGAGGAACCAATTTAACGAGCATCTTCTTGGAGGTGACAGACTATACCGGGAAAAGAGATAGAGTCCGTTTAACTGATATTACATCTTCAGAGAAGCGCTGGAGGATATGGCCGGCTGCTTTTGATGAAGTCGATACTAACCGAATTGTAAGCATCGCTTTGGTCCGCTCTGGCCGTTATGTAGGAGAACAACTGAATGTGCACTGGGGCGAGTTTCAGTTTATCCCCATTATTGTGCCCACTCCTCGCTCTGAAGTGCGGGGAATAGGAAAGCAGTTATATGACTTGTCTAAACGAATTGCAATGTCGCCTGTAACAATTGGAGAACAAATAGTGGAATGGTGGCGAAGTCCTTCCGCTGTTTCTTCACGGCGTCGCTCATCTATAGGGCTAGAGTCGCTTGAAACTCGGCTTGCACCTGTCAGTCCCAACGACTTATTTGGACCCGCAATTGTGTCGACCATGTCCACGGGACCTGCGGCGCAAAAAATGCAAATCGATTATGGAACAGCTTTGCAATCTCAAACGATTCCCAGTGCCTATAGCAATTACACTGCTCAGAGTCAAGATCTGCAAATTACCCAGCTTCCCACAGTGCTGCCAGGTACCTTTTCAAATGGGGCGACCGTGACCAATAATATTCTCTCAAAGACGTTTATGACCACAAGCTACTCAGGGGCAAGCGCGGCTTCCTTTGGCGGTGTGGTTTATAGTTACTCAGGCGCTCCCATTAATCTCAACACCCTATTCCCTCGAGGCATTGTCTTTTCCATTGATTCCCCCGATGTGACGAGTGTGGGGCTTGAAATTAAAGATCAAAATAACAATGTCTGGAAGGC
>OBEQ012937888.1_pt1 | contig 20988 bp, 28 predicted proteins | sample 1670901 | NCBI WGS metagenome assembly OBEQ01 (sample SAMEA104232315, study PRJEB22302) | groundwater metagenome | biome: forest; feature: aquifer; material: groundwater | place: USA | collected 2011-08-07 | depth 5.4 m
AATCTCACAAACTTCACCCAAACTGGTTTTTTTCTTGAGACATCTCAGAAGTTTTTCTTCAAGATTTTCCAACGACCGATAATAAACCTTCAAATCTCGCCTCCAAAAAAGAAGGGCAGTGTTTGATCTTGCCGCTTTTATTTTTTCCCCCTTGAGAGCATTTTCGAAAATATCATCAATCTTCCACTGAAACGAAACAAGGGTTGAGGATGGAACGATCGATAACGAAAGTTCGCTCCATTGATCCGGCTTCAAAGAACTCAGCGTTTCTGCCGTCAGAACGGAAGCATCAGGAGCATCGAAGGCCTCCATCAAGTCCCATTCCATCCGTGCCAGATCAGCGAGATACGGCCAACGTTTTAGGGTAGAATGATGTCTGAGAAATAAAGGAAGATGTTGCCCTGCATAACGAAGCGACCAGTGCGTCGGCGGATATTTTAAAAGATAATCCGTGATGAGATTGTGAAAACGATCTTCTCCGATAATTTTCAAGACTGCCGGAAAATCTTCTTTCAGCGCATCTCGGATTCTGAAAAAATACATGTTGGCATAGATGTCGAGTCGTTCCGTGTTGGAAAGGCGATCGTCTCCGAGAATGGGGAGTGATTTTTTGCGGTAAACCTTCAAGGCCTTCTCAACCCCTTCAGGCGCCGTAATGAGCTTCCAAAGGAGCTTCTGCGTTTTTTTCATAAATTATTTTTGCTTTTTTCACCGCTTCCTGAAGTTTGGGAAAAGTGGGGATATGATCGTCCCATTCGATCAGGGTCGAGATCGGTCCAAAGCGCTTCAAGGCTTTTTCATAAAGATCCCACACTTTCGGAATGATCGGGTGATCGTGAGTATCCAGGAGATATTTTCCCTTGTGACTGTGGCCGGCCAGATGAAACTGAACCACTCGATCTTGAGGGATGGCACCCAGATATTCTTCAGGATCAAACGAATGATTCACGGAGCTGACGTAGATATTGTTGATGTCGAGCAGAATTTTGCAATCGGCCTCAATGACGATTGTTTTCAAAAACTCCCATTCCGTCATGACGGAATCCGTAAACGACATGTAGCTGGAAACATTTTCCAAAACAAATGGGCGTCCCAAAAAATCCTGAACCTCTTTAATTCTTTTTACCACATGACGGATTACTTCCTCCGTATAAGGCAAGGGAAGCAGGTCGTGAAGATTGCGGCCACCGACGCTCGTCCAACAAAGATGATCCGAAATCCAGGCGGGGTTGACTCTATCAGCAAGAGTTTTGAGTTTGCGGAGATACTCTCTGTTAATAGGGTCGGCGGACCCGATTGACAGGGAGACCCCGTGCATGACCACGGGGTATCTCTCTCTGATTTTTTCGAGGATATGAAGCGGCCTCCCGCCATCCACCATGTAATTTTCCGAAATAACCTCAAACCAATCCATGCGAGGCCATTGTTTCAGAATGAAGGGATAGTGTTTGGTGCGAAGGCCGACCCCAAATCCTAAAAAGGGAAATTTCATTACATCCCTTTGGCCGCCATCACCTGGCCGCCCTTGTCGGTGCATTCCTTTTCAGTCTTTACACCGACCCAGCCTTTTCCTTTACAGGCGTTTTCTCCTTTACAACCGTTCGCATCACTCTTGCACATTCCCTTGCCCTTGCAGGAATTGATTCCCATGCAATGCACTTTTGCCTCTTTCATTGACTTCGTTTTTTCTTTGGCGATGGCATGACCGGAGAGAAACAGTCCGGCCACGGCTGTCGCGACGACAACCCCTGTGAGTTTTTTGTTCTTCATGAAATCCTCCTTGTTACATGGTTGATGTTTGGACAAATCCGAATGATCTGCCCAAGTGACCTGCGATTTCTGATCATAGATGCGGGGAAAAGGCAAAGGTTTCGATTAATTTAACTTCGTCGTCTTGAATCCCGTCTTGTTCGCTTCGGAAAGAATTTGTTCTAGTGTCACCGGGGATTCGTAGCGACAAAGACCTTCACCCTTGCCTCGATCAATCGAGAACTCCTTTTTAATTTCTTTGACCGCTTTTGATATATCCCCAAGGCAACAAGTCCCCTTGGGATTAACATCCTTGCACCGGCAGTTTCCTGCCCTCACTTGAGCTGAAATAAATTCCGGAATTGTTGTTTTCCCTGTTTTTTTGATCTCCTGCTCGATATCTCGTCTAAAGAGACGAAAACAATAGCAGATCGGTGGGACATCATCATATCTCTCCTTCAATTCGCAAACTCCATCGACACATTTGTCTGTCATATGTCCCTCATGATGCAATCAGATACGGTCCGATCAAAAAGATCGCCGCCAAAACTGTTGAGATCCACAAAAGTATTTTCGTTACCCGCTGACTTTTTGGATTACAGAGTTTGGAGTCTTCACAAACGGCGACTTTTCTTCCGTAAACAAGCCAGAAGGCCAGAGCCAACAGGAGAACCGTCCCAACGGTAAAATACTTCTGATACGGAACAAAGGCGGAGGCAAACCCGGCTGTTCCCGTCAGCCCCAAAAGGAGAAGCGGCAAGGCACAGCATGAGCCGAAGAAAGCGGCAACACTCGCTCCAATAGCGGCAATTCGTGATAAGGTCATTTTATTTCCCCTTCTTTTTTTGACCTGCCGATTCGATGATGTCGCAGATACAGATTGTTTGACGGCTTCCCACCTTTTTCCAATTCCTCAAGAGTCCCCGGATGGTTTTTCTCAATTTTTCCATCTCCTTTATTTTTTGATGCAGTTCGGAAATTTTCATCTCAAGAAGCTCCACCACGTGCTCGCATGGTTTGCCTTTCAATCGCTTGGCTTCGATGACCTTCTTAATCTCCTCCAGCGACAAGCCCAAACCCTGCGCGGTCTTGATGAATCGGATAATGGCAACCGTTTCCGGTGGATAGAGGCGGTATCGGGAGGCGGATCTTGGGGCCAAAGGGATCAGACGTTCTTTTTCGTAGTACCGTATCGTCCAAGAATCGACACTACATTGCTTCGCCAACTGGCCAATGAACAATCCTGAATGCATGCGGGTATTATAAACCTTTGAGCCAGCTCTAAGGTCAATTTAATTTTTATAAATATCTTCTCCCTTGTTGCGGGATGTTGCTATTCCCCCCCTGGCTCAAAATATTTTCATCCCTTTTTTTAAATTTGCGGAGAGGGGGGGATTCGAACCCCCGATACCGTTGCCGGTATACTACCTTTCCAGGGTAGCGCCTTCAGCCACTCGGCCACCTCTCCTTGATAATTAAGGGGAGATCTCCGCTCTCCCCTTAATTATCCCCATCTGGACTTCCGGATCTCATCGTTCGCTCCGCTACACCGAACGGCGTGAAGCCGATTCGGTGTATGCTCGCTCACTCTCGCACTCTCAGGCCCAAGGGGCCGTTGAGGGGGCGATGACCGGAGGAAATCCCTGCGGGACGCGAGCCCCTATGGCAAGGGCCCATATCTCCAATTTTTAAAAAATCAAAGCAATGATTTTTATCTTTCCAATCCTATAAAATTTGGTACGTTCCCACCCCACACCAAGGAGGCGGGTATGAGGAAAGTTGTTTTTGTTGTCGTGATTGCGGTTGGGTTGGGGATTTCCTTAGGGGGGTGTAAGAAGGCGCCTGGTAAAAAAGTGATGACACCGGAAGAAGTGGGGAAGACTTTGGCCCTGACGCTTTGTGAGAAGTATGCTGGATGTCAGGGGGATCCGGCCTTTAATAAAGATCAATGCAATCAGGATATTTCTTCGGGGCTGATGGATCGTCTCAAGGCCAAGACCGAGGTTAAGGTGGAGCAGGCCAGTTTGGGTGTTTGTGCCAAGTCGATTCAAACGGCTGGTTGCGAGGTCTTGACCAGTGAGACGCCTCCTGTCGGATGTGATTTTCTAAAATAAACCAAAAAATTATGAAACCCGAAGTAGCTCTTGTCACAGGTGGCATCAAGGGAACCGGCAAAGAGATCGTCAAGCAATTTGTCGATCGTGGGGTTCACGTGGTGACCAATTTTCGTAAAGACCAGGCGACGGCTGACTCTTTTCTTCAGGAATTTAAAGGCTCCAAGGCCCAGGTTCATGCCTTTCAGGCCGATCTGGGAGAAGAGGCACATGTGCAAAAGCTCTTTGATTTTGTCAAAGAGACGTACGGCCATCTCAATTATTTTATTGCGAATGCAGCCGCGACCGCCTTTAAGCCGCTTCTGGAAATTAAGCCTCATCATATTGAAAAAACATTTGCGATTACGATCACGGCTTTTGTGTTGGGATGTCAAAGGGCGGCCGAACTCATGAAAGGGCAGAGAGGTAAGATTGTGGCGATCTCGGGATATGATACTCATACCTATTTGCCGCGTCACGGTGTGTTGGGAGCCGCCAAGGCGGCTCTCGAAACCCTTGTAAAATATTTTGCTGTCGAATTGGCTCCCTTGCAGATCAATGTGAATGCCGTCAATCCTGGGTTTCTCGCAACGACATCGACACAAATCTATATGGGAGATCTTTATCCCTCTCTCAAAAAATTGAATGAAGAAATTACTCCCCGCGGTCGCGTGACCGGAGGCAAAGAAATTGCCGATGTGGTGATGTTTTTGTGTTCGGACCAGGCCGATTGGATTTGTGGGCAGACCCTCCGCGCGGATGGGGGACTCTCGCATATCCAACCCTTGGCCCTGCCTGGCCGCTAATCAGACACCGCCAACTGGAATTCAGGGGGCCTATTTTTCGTTTCTTCGCGAACCCGTTAAGGATCCCGTGCGTTTGACCAAGGCCTCAAAACGCTTGAGTAATTCCGGATCTGTTCTGTTTAAGCCACCGGCCTGAAGACGATTCAAGAGCTCTTGGCTCACGTCCCGAAGTTCTTGACTGAGTTCGGGAAGGGCTCGAATAGCCTCGGCATAAGGCTCGGAGACAGTGGCTACAATCTCACCCTTGTCCGTGCGTATCACCCGTAGATGCTCAAAATTACGGTCCCGTATGGTTTCCCATTTATCCATAGCCGCATCTCACTGCATGCCTTCACCCGACAAGTCGCTGGAGAAATTTACCAAACTATGTGTTGCTGGGTAACATTGGTTCCCATTTTTTTGCAAACATTTTTGATAAAAATTTATCCAAAAGGGGGGTTGATTTTCTTTTTTAAACCAAGTACAAGGGGCAGCTCGAAAAGGTGGTATTTATGAAACAATCAAGTGAAGCACTCTCCTACAAAAACAGGAGTAAATCCAAGGACATCGAGAGAGATGGCAGTCTTGAGGCCGTTTTGTTTGATTCAAAATTCCCCAGGAACTGTGAAATCCCCATTTGTGGTCATCCGGCGTATAAGCGCGATTTGGACAGAAAAGCTTGGTGTGACGAGCATAAGGATAGAGGAAGGTTTTAAGACCTCGATTATTTAGGATTTTTTGCCGACTTTTCTCGCCTTTTCGGCGAGCGTTCAGTGCCGTTCGAATCCCTTCCTTTGTATTTTTTTACGGAGAGGGGGGGATTCGAACCCCCGATACCGTTGCCGGTATACTAGTTTTCGAGACTAGCGCCTTCAGCCACTCGGCCACCTCTCCTTGATAATTAAGGGGAGATCTCCGTTCTCCCCTTAATAATCCCCATCTGGACTTCCGGATCTCATCGTTCGCTCCGCTCAGTCGGACAGAGTAAATCTGATCCGACTGATGCTCGCTCACTCTCGCACTCTCAGGCCCGAAGGGCCGTTGAGGGGGAGGCTCCATACATGGACTCTTATCTATTCCTTTTTGAAAATCAAAGCGGGAATTTAGGTCATGCTGGGGAACTGGGTATCTCGCTTCTGTTTTGAGTGGCGGATATCCCACGAGATGATCAGGGTGAGGATGGAGCCTAAGAGCATGGAGAGCAGGATCAAGAGAAGTTTGGGCAGACTTAAAAAAGACCAGAAGAGGACTTTAAACGTGATGGGTTCCACGTTTTGGAAGATGATAACGGAAAAAACGACAATGAAAAGGACCCAGGTGATAACACGGGGTCGGAGGAAGAAACCTTTCATCATGCAACACTTCTACCACAAAAAAGGAGTTATGCCGATGATTTTCTTAATTGTTGAAAAAATTGTTTCAGGACGTCGGAGCACTCTTCTTGAAGAATTCCGGAGGTGACTTCGATCCGGTGATTGAGACGTTTGTCTTGAGAGAGGTTATAGAGAGATCCGCAAGCGCCGGCCTTGGGGTCGAGGGTGCCAAAGACGAGTCTTTTGATGCGTGCCTGTAAGAGGGCACCCATGCACATGAGACAGGGCTCCAGGGTTACATAGAGGGTGACATGGGTGAGGCGCCAATTTTTTAGTTTTTTTGAAATTTTTTTGACAAGAAGAATTTCGGCATGTCCCAAGGGGTCTGTTTTGGTCTCGCGCAGGTTGTAGGCGCGCCCGATAATTTTGTCTCCGTGGACGGCGATGGCACCGATGGGGGTTTCTTTTTTTCGAAAGGCCTTTTGAGCCTCCTTGAGGGCCTGTTGCATAAAAAAGTGGTCATTCATGGTTTTTCCCTTAAGAGGGAAGAAGAATCCATAAAACAGAGAAAATTGTAGAGAATGCGATTGATGGGTGTCGGCACGCCCAGTCTTTTGCCTTCCCTGACAATAAATCCCGCAAATGTTTCGTGCTCCAGACGTCTGCCTTTTTCGAAGTCTTGCAGCATCGAAGGGCGGACCAGACGCAGGGCTTCATCAGAGAACTGAATACTCTTTTTAATCAAATCATCTTCAAGAAGGACATGGCTCTTTTGGGCGACGGCATAAACTTCTTTCATAGTATCGTGAATAAGCTCTCTTATTTCGGGGAAGTTGAGGACATCGCCGACACTGGCGTGAGCGATCGTGCAGATTTGATTAAAGGCCGTGTTCCATCCAAGTTTGACCCAGCGTTCTTTGCGTATATGGGGCGAGCTGTAGGCCTCGATGCCGCACTTCTGAAAAATTTCCACAATATTTTTTAACCGTTTTGTTTCTAATCCGCTCAATTCTCCGATTGCGATGGTCCCCTCGGCATTATGGACAATCACACCGGGCTCAATGACCTCGGCGCCAATATAACAAACACTGCCCAGCACTTTCTCGTTTCCAAAAGCAGTTGCGATTTTGTATTCACTTTCGACTCCGTTTTGCAGAGGAATCAAGAGGGTGTGAGATGCGACCACCGGTTTGATTTGCTCAAGAAGGAGATCGGTGTCATAAGATTTTACAGAAATGAGAATCAAGTCAGGTGCCGATAATTCATGAATGTCGGCGATTACGCGCACGGGTGTCCGAAAATCACCCCGAAAGCTCCGCACCACCAGATCCTTTTTGCGAAGGGCCTCCAACGTAGCCCCGCGAGCGAGGAAGGTCACTTCCTCTCCCCCCAAGGCCAGCTTGGCCCCATAATACCCGCCGACAGCACCCGTTCCGGCAATGAGGATCTTCATAAGGTTCATTCTTAATACAAAGTTGGTGAATAAAAAATAGACATTTTTATCCGGAGAATATGAGATAGACTTTATTTAAATATTTGCTAACTCGCTACTTTGGCGAGAAAGCGCCCGTAGCTCAGGGGATAGAGCATCTGCCTTCTAAGCAGAGGGTCGCAGGTTCGAATCCTGCCGGGCGCATAAATAAAAAAGACTGATTGAGTCAGTCTTTTTTATTTATCTGTTTTGCGGGATGAGAACGGTAACTTGCGCCGACCGATGAGGGAGGAAAAGCGAGCCAATTCCGGCGAGCGGCAGCAAGTCACCGACGCCTGAACCGTAAATAACAGAGTTTTTAGGTGAAGGCGAATCCTGCCGGGCGCATATTCCCGAAGAGTCAATATTCAGCACCGGCTCGTTTACCAGATTCTGAAAAATCTTTCAAATTTTGCCAAGTTATCAAAAATATGATACGTCTTTCGAGGGATGACCACGCTCGTTCGCCGCTATCTCGTTTCACTTCTCTTTTTTTCTGTTTTTCTTTTTTCTTTTTCAAATGGATTTGCGGACGACCAAAATTATGAAGCCTATCCTTTGGGAGAGCAGGCTTCGGGGATAGCGGGGGCGTATACGGCTTTATCCGAGGGGCCCGATGGCACTTTTTATAACCCCAGTGGTATTGCGCGGGCATCTCACACAACGATTTCAGTGACGGCGACCGCCTTTCGGTGGACGGCTGGGAAAATTGCAAATGCCATTGCCTTGAGTCCGACGAATCGGGCGGATTATTCGGTATCAGCCACGCAAGTGATCCCAACATCCTCTGTTTTTCTCAAAAAATTTAAAGGGAATCGTACCTTCGCTTTTTCGATTTATCTTCCCGACTCGATTGCCTTTAACGGCAAAAAGGATCTTTCAAGCACATTTTTTATTCAGCAATTGACTAATCAAGTCCTCTGGATTGGTCCTTCTTATGGTCAAGCCTTGACGGATCGTCTTCTTGTCGGGGGGAGTCTTTACTTTCTCTCACGGACTTTTCATCAGGAATTTTATGCCCGTGCGGCCGGTCCTCCCGTGGCGCAGCAATTTCAGAGTACGGATGCCAGTTATGGAGGGCTACTTCCCATTTTGGGGGCGAAGTACGATATCAATGATCGGCTAAAATTGGGGGTCACGGTAAGACCTTATTATTCCATCCGCGTGACAGGGGATGCTGAAATCATTACCGGCACCAATAGCGCGAAGACGGTGTTGAGTGGTTTGAAACTCGACAGCCCAACGCCTATTCGATCCGATCTGGGGATCGCCTATGAAATTCCCGGTAAGTGGCTTCTTTCCGGAGATGTTTCCGTCAATCTTCCACATACCTTCACTCAAATACATGATCCAGAAGGACGGGTGGGCGATGCCACGGTGCGACAGGAGTTGACGTTAAATGGGGCTGTCGGGACAGAGTATTATTTGGGAAAGAGTTGGCCGCTTCGTTTTGGATTTTTTACAGACTTATCTTCAGCCCCCTCCCTCCAGGATTCGGATGCGACGATTAAAAGTCGTATTGATAACCTGGGTTCGACGATAGCTCTGGGTTATTTGACGGAAAACTCAACCATGTCCGTCGGTGCCCAATATTCTCTTGGTCTTGGCAAGGCCACCAATCCCTCCGGGCCTCCCTCCGGCTTTTTGCTGCATAGTGTGAATGTTGTCTTCGCCGGGTCTTATCGATTCTAAGCGTCTATTTGACTTCTGAGGTGTACGCTATTATTACGGTTGCTCGACTTTTTATGAAGCTTTTTTAATTTTTATTTCATTCTCTTTGTTAATTGGTCCCGTAGATTAGGCGGAAGTGGCGGAAAAATTTAGATAGGAAAGAGAGGTGATATCCATGCGTCGTATGATCGTAGCATTAACATTGAGTGCTGTTCTTCTCGGTGCTGGTTTTGTTTCTGCCGGCGAGATGCCGAGTGATGGTCCTACTAAAAAAGTAACCCCTTCTATTTCGGCCAGGGTGAAGGAGGAGAAGGCGCCCAAGGTCAGACATCACGGACACGGTGGGCACAGGAAGGCAAGACATACAAAAGGTAAATAAGAGGAGGTTTCATATGAAACGTATATCATTAATCATGATGGCTCTCGTGATGGTGGGTGCGATGGGTACTCTCTCACCGAGTGCAGAGGCCCATCGGAGGAGGAGTGAGATCAACCGACGTGAGCATCATCAGATGGGGAGAATCAGAGAAGGTGTGAAGTCGGGAGAATTAACCAAGGACGAGGCCAAGGGTCTTCGTCAGGATGAGAAGAATATTCATAAAGAAGTACGGGAAGAGCGAAAAGAAAACGGAGGTCATTTGACCGCCGAAGAGAGGAAGGAAGTCAATCAAAAGCTGGATCAGGAGTCAAAAAAGATATACGAAGAAAAGCATAACGAAATGGAGCGGCCAAAGGCTGACAAATAGTTCTTTGGTGCTCTGTAACCGAAGCAACACGGATGGGTCCTTCAAGGACCCATCCGTGTTTTGGCTGGAAAAAAGATATGGAATCTCAAACAAATTACTACACACTCAATCCGGCGACAGAAGAACTTATTCAAACTTACCCTCTTTTGACCTGGCAGGAGACGGAAGAAAAGGTGCGCGGGGCCGTCCAAACTTTTTATCAATGGAGAGCCGTGCCTGTTTCAAAGAGAGCCCAGTGTATGCGTCATTTGGCCGAGCTTCTTCGGGAGAGAAAATCCCAGTTTGCTCAACTGGTGACTCAGGAAATGGGCAAGCCGATAGCACAGTCCGAAGGTGAAATCGAAAAATGTGCCTGGGGGTGCGAGTTTTACGCCAATGAAGCGGCCCATTTTTTAAAAGAAGAGATTGTCGTCACCGATGCCAAAAAGAGTTACGTTCGCTATGATCCTTTGGGTGTCATTTTGGGAATCATGCCTTGGAACTTCCCTTTTTGGCAGGTACTTCGTTTTTCAGTGCCCGCGATCATGGCGGGGAATGTTGTTTTGTTAAAACATGCCCCCAATGTGCCCGGATCGGCATTGGCCCTTGAGAATCTCTATCGCGAGGCCGGGTTTCCCAAAAACCTTTTTCAATCTCTTTTTTTAAATAATGAAACAACGGCCACCCTGATTGAGTCGCCATGGATTGCGGGGATTTCTCTCACGGGGAGCAGTCGGGCGGGAAGTGCTGTAGCAGCGCTTGCCGGCAAGAGTCTTAAAAAAACAGTCTTGGAGCTTGGAGGATCCGACCCTTTTATTGTGTTGGAGGATGCTGATTTGGAAAAAGCGGTTTCGGCAGCTGTCCAATCAAGGATGATCAATGCGGGACAGAGTTGTATTGCCGCGAAACGATTTATTATCGTCGAGACTCTCTTTGAAAAATTTAAAAAGAAATTTGTAGAGGGAGTTCAAAAAATGAAGGTGGGGGATCCTTTGGATCGTGCCAACTTGATGGGGCCACTCGCACGTGAGGATCTTCTTTCAAATTTGGAACGTCAGGTCCAGGATTCTATTTCTCAGGGAGCCAGGCGGGTTGTGGGGGGTGGAAGGCTCCAAAGAAAAGGGTACTTTTATACCCCAACGGTACTGGAAGGTGTTGTCCCGGGCATGACGGCCTTCGAAGAAGAGGTATTTGGGCCTGTGGCGTCTCTTGTTTTGGCCAAAGATCAGGACGAGGCTATCGGGCTTGCCAACCGGACTTCGTATGGTCTTGGGGCTACCGTGTGGACCCAGGATCAGGGGCGTGCTGAGGAGATAGTTCGGCAAATCGAGTCGGGATCGGTGTTTGTGAACAGTATGGTCAAGTCAGATCCGCGGCTCCCCTTTGGGGGAATCAAGCGCTCCGGCTATGGGCGCGAGCTTTCGGTCATCGGACTGAGGGAATTCACCAATATTAAAACTGTTTGGATTGCCTGAGCTCATTTGGTATCCTTAAGGGGTCGTCTTAAACCAAAGGGGGAATCGCTATGAGAACGGATGAATGGAGTCAGGTAAAGAGGAAGTTCAAAAAAGCCGTCGATCAAGGGATGCATTTCCTGAAGGAGGGGACGGAAGAGGCCAGGTATGTGGCTGGACAGACGGCCCATTTTATTCAACTCGAGGTGAATATTCACAGTCTAAAATCTCGGATTGAAATCGTAGCCAATCAGTTGGGTCATGAAGTTCAAAAAGAAGCAAAAAATGGGAGACTCGCCATGAGTCCAAGAATCAGGGAGCTGACTTCAGAGCTTGGTCTTCTGAAGGCAGGTCTTAGGAAAAAAGAAACGGAGATTCGCCACGTGAGTCTTGTTCACAAAAATGGTTCTTCCAATGGTGCGAGGCATTCCCGGTAAAATTTATGTTTTATGCCTATGTTTTATGATGGATGAGAACGAGAAGGAAAAAGAAGTCAAGGCTCCCAAGCCTTTTGGGGTTGATTATGTGCCCTATAGTCGGCGTGTCAGGGCAAGGCAGGGGGATTTTACGAGGGTGGCTTTGACGTCTGAAATTTTGCCCGGTCGAGCGAAGGCCGTTGATTTTGAAAAGTTCAAAGTCGCTATTTTTAATATTGAAGGGAAGTTTTACGCTATCAAAGACGCCTGTCCCCACGCGGAGTATCCCTTGGCGAAAGGGACGCTCCGCGGGGAGGTCGTCTCCTGCTCTTCCCACAACTGGCAATTCAACGTGCGCACGGGTGATTGCGTGCGGGCCGACCATGGCAATGATCCAAAAAATGTCCAGGTGAGGACTTTTCCCGTCGAAGTGCGGGGTGATGAGATTTGGGTGAAGGTTTAATTCCCCGAAACGGCCAATGCCTCAACCAAAAGCGAGCGGCCTCCATAAGAACCCAGCATGTGGGGCGAAAAAAAGCGGAGATCATCACCCAAGCCACCGACCTTTTTGAGAAGATCGAAAAAGTTCCCGGCAATTGTGAAATCCGCAATTGGATATTGGACTCTTCCATTTTCGACCCAATAACCCAACGTACCGTAAGAAAAATCTCCCGAGATCGGAGAGGCCGAGGCCCCATGAAGTTCTTTGACGAGGATGCCTCTGTTCATCGAAGACAGGAGATCGGAGAGGGGGGAGAGGGTTCCTTCCCAACGGATATTCGAGGGGCTGACACCGGGGATTTCCCCTAATCCGCCCGCTGCGTTGCCGGTCGTCTGGGTCTGGGCCTTGCGGGCCGTGTAGCGGTTGTGAAGAAAGGTGCGAAAAGTGCCTTGTTCCAAAATAAATTTATCCTGGGTCGGTGTCCCTTCGGCATCGAAGTGGTGAGGCATCAGGGCCGATGCCTTTTCTCCGCTACCCGTCTCAAAAAGTGAAACTTGTCTGGAGGCAATCTCCTGACCCAGTTTGCCTTCAAGACGCGTCAGCTTGCGGTAGAGAAGATCTCCACTGAAGATTCCCCAAAAAGTTGCCAACAATTGGGCGGCCGTTCTGGGATCAAACAAAATAGGCCATGAGCCACTAGCAGGAATACGTGGGGAGAGGCGCGCCCGCACCTCTTCCGTCACTTCAGAGACCAACTCTTCGGGTTGAAAGGCGTCGCGTGTCCGCCAGTACTCCATTTCATGGACATTCACGATCCGTTTATCTTCACCGGAGGCCATGACGGAGATCCCGGCCTTCAAGAGATGGTTTGTCTCCACGACTCGGGCGCCTTCGGAATTGACCAGGATTCGGGCAAAGGAATCATGGCCCACACTGACCTCGGGGATATTCGTGATGAGGGATGAGGACTGACGCGCCTGTTCTTCCATGCTTCGTCCGATTCTTTCAAACTCTTCCATGGAAAATTGAGGGGAAAATCGAGGGATATTTGGATCCGGGTTGTAAGGATCCTTCGAGGCCGCTGCAGGGGCCAAGGAGTATTCCGGATCAGGATCGCTAAATTGAGAGGCCTGCAAGGCTTGGGACAAGGCCCTTTCCAGGGATCCTTCAGAAACTTCTTCCAGGCTTGAACATCCCCAGCGGCCTTCAGATTTCAACCACACACCCAGCTTGATTTCATCGGCAATCTCAACGGAGTCGAGTTCTCCCTGAAAGAGGGCGACCCCCCTCTTGCTTCTCACCAGACCAGAGAAAAAGAGATGATCGATCCCCAGAGCGGATTTTTTCTGAAGGGCTTTTTCAAAAAGGGCAGTGATTTTTTTTTGCACGGGGTTACCTTTTTGGGGATTGACCGCCGACCAGGAGGTCCTGGACACGGATGGCCGGTTGTCCGACATTGACAGGGACCCATCCCGAGGCGGCGCCACACATGCCCTGGGCCAGCTTGAGGTTGTTTCCCACACGGTCGATCTTTTTTAGAATTTCCTCACCGCGCCCGATGAGAACGGCCCCTCGGATCGGGGCGACAATTTTTCCGTTCTTGATCAGGTAGCCTTCCGTGACTGAAAAATTAAATTCGCCCGTGGCCGGATTTACCGACCCCCCACCCATCTTTTTGGCGTACAAACCATAATCAGTGGTCTGGATCATATCTTCCAAATGGTCAGATCCCGGCAAGATATAGGTATTGTTCATCCGCGACGTGGGTGAAAAACGATAAGACTGACGCCGTGAGCTGCCTGTTGAGGCCAGACCGATACGTTCTCCGTTCAGTCGATCCACAAGATAAGATTTTAGGATTCCATTTTCAATCAGCAGATTTCTTCGAGTGGGAATACCCTCATCATCAATATTGAGAGAACCCCATTCGTTGGCAAGTGTTCCATCGTCGACAGCAGAGACACACGGGGCGGCGATGTCCTGTCCCAACTTTCCCGCCATGACTGTTGCCTTTTTGGCAACGGCCGAGGCCTCAAGAAGATGGCCGCAGGCTTCATGAAAAATAACCCCTCCAAAGCCAGAATCAATAATAACGGACATGCGTCCTTGGGGGGCATAATCGGCCGACAACATCCGGACGGCAGACTCTCCCGTCTCCCGTGCCATCTGAGGGATATCCAGGGATTCAAAAAATTCAAAACCCTTCTGGGCGCCTGGTGCCTCATAGCCTACCTGTTTTTGTTCTCCATCACTGGCGACAGCACTTAAAGAAAAACGTCCGCGGGTGCGCGTGTCTTCTTTTAAAACGCCATCGGAATTTGCTATGAAGATCCTTTGAACCTCATCCATATAATCGACATTCACTTGAACAATCTTATCCGAGACACCACGCCCGATCTCATCGGCTTGCCTCAAAAGACCAATCTTCTGATTCCAGGTGATGGTCTGTGGAAGGCGCTTGGGGGGGTGAAGAGAAGGAGTGAACGCCTTCTCGATGGCTATGGGTTTTCGTTGGATGTTACGGGCTACGGCGTCGGAGAGTTCACGGGCGATTTTTAAAAGGCCAAATTCGGAGAGGTCATTGGTGTAGCCATAATATTCTTTGAGGTTAGAAACGACACGCAGCCCGGCGCCGGCCATTTGATGTTGGGCGATGTTCTTGATGGAGCGATCCGAGAGTTGGGCTCGGTTGGTCAGGGTTTCTTCCAAAAAAAGATCGGCCCAATCCCCTCCCTTCCGCAGGGCGGTTCCCAACACATCGGTGATTTTCTCGGGAGAGATCATGAGGGGTCAAAACTAGCCGGTTTTTTCAAAGACTGCAACGGAATCGGGAAATTTTTTCAGAAATTTTTTCTGGTCTTGCCGTTTTTGGATGAGGCTGCTAGAGAGTCCTGTCGTTCGGCAAAGGAGGTTTTTATGGCCAAGATCGTTCATGTAGAGCCCACCCCCAACCCTCTGGCTTTCAAGGTTGTGTTAGATCAGAAGGTAACGACATCCGGGAGCCGCCATTACAGCAAAAAAGAGGAGGCCTTTGCCAATCCTTTTATCGCCCGATTTTTTGATATTCATGGGGTGCAATCTGTTTTTATCATGGATAATTTTATAACCCTTAATAAAACACCCGGCGGCATTTGGGATTATATCTTTTTTCAAGTCAATGAAGTCCTGATGTCGACTCCTGTTATCACCCCGGTTGCCGGCGAAGGAGAAAAAAGCGCCGGGATTGTTTCTGTTGCCACGGAGTTTGACAAACTTAATAGAGAAGAAAAGCTGGCGCTCATCAATCAGGTCATCGATGAAAGTATCCGGCCTGGTTTGGCCCGTGATGGAGGGGGTCTTGAACTTCTGGACCTTGAAGAAAATATTCTTAAAGTGCGTTATCAAGGGGCCTGTGGAAGTTGTCCGAGCTCCACGGCCGGGACTTTAAACTATATTTCCAACCTTTTGCAGAGTCGCGTGAGTCCTCATCTGACCATTATCCCAGCCTGACGGAATTCCTTGGCACCCTGCTAGGGCCAAAAAAGAAAGAATGTGAGAGCGAGCCCCGCGGCGAGGCAGAGCCAGGGATTGGGGACAAAGTAGCCATACCCCATGAGCATCACAGCAAGGATCATATGGCGGGCACTTTGGTTTTTTCGGCCGTATCTCCAGGCGGCATAACCGACAATACCAAAGGCGATTCCGATGATGATAGAGTAGGGATCAAAAGACATTTTGTGAGTGCCTCCTTGTCTGTTCTGATAAATAGGTTATACTCTTTTCGTGCCATCAATTTCAAGCCTTGTGACTCAAAACACCGATGTTTCCTGGGTGGAGCTTTCGGACGAAGAACTTCTCGAAAAGAGAATTTGCGACATCGAGCTAAGTATTGAAGGCAGTGAACTCGAAGAGTGTGTGCAAGAACTTTATCGAAATCTCGAAACTAAACAAATTTTCTTCCGGCCTCTTTGCTACTTGTCCAATGAATGGTTTGTCCTTGAGGGAGAGACAGCGATCGGCATTCCTTTTTATCTGGCCCATCCGTGTCTCAAAAAATTAGAGGACAAGATGATGTTGGAAGTGGAAGGCGGCACACAGGCATCGTGCCTCAAACTTCTGCGGCATGAAGCCGGCCATGCTATTTTTTATGCCTATCATCTCAATAGAAAACGCGAAGTTCATCGCGTATTTGGCCCCTCACCCGATGAAGTGCCGGCAACGTATCGCCCCAAACCTTACAGCAAAAGTTTTGTCAGACACCTGGATAACTGGTATGCGCAAGCAGAGCCCGATGAAGATTTTGCCGAAACCTTTGCGGTCTGGGTTACGCCCGCTTTTGATTGGAGGGCCTATTATAAAGGCTGGCCGGCCCTCCAAAAGCTTGAATTGATCGATAAGCTGATGACGCAGATCGCAGGGAAACCTCCCTTGAATCAATCAGGGGTCAAAACATGTTGGGCCGCCCGACTAAAAATCAAACTCAAAAATTATTATATCCGCAAACAAAAACTCTATGCCCAGGACTATCCTGATTTTTATGATCGTGATCTCAAATTTATTTTTTCAGAGGAAGCGGCCCAGGCTCATTCAGAGAAGGCGCATGAGTTTATGAAACGGCACCAGAAATTGATTATCAATAAAGTCTCTCAATGGACGGGGGAGAAAAAGTTTATCGTCAATAATCTTTTTAAAAGATTAACCGAACGATGCCAAAAACTTAGATTAAAAGTTTGCAAGAGCGAGTCGGAAACTCTCCTGGAGATTACGGCTTATTTGACTTCGATGACATCGAATTATCTCTATACAGGCAAATTTAAACCCTCTGTCTGATGGAGTTGTATGAATAAAAAACTCAATGTATTGGTTGTCTTTGATGATTCCCGGCATCTTTCTTTGGATGAGGATTATGAGACATTTTTAAAAGCCCCGGAGAGAAAAGCCGAGCTGCATGTCTATGAAGCCCTCAAAAATCTCGGTCATCAGGTCCGGTTGCTTGCCTTGACCTCCGAGGTCGATGTGTTGCTTGAAGAAATCAAGCGCCACCGCCCGGATATTGTGTTCAACCAGGTAGAAAAATTCAATGGCAATGCCCTGCAAGAACGCAACGTCATGGGCCTTCTTGAGATGTTGCAGATTCCCTACACAGGGACAGGGACATCGGGATTGATGCTGAGCAAAAACAAGGGGCTTGCCAAAAAAATCCTGGCCCATCATCGCATTAAAACACCCGCCTTCACCGTGCTCCATCGCGGCAGTCGTGTTTCTCCACCCAAAAAATTGAAATACCCTCTTATTGTCAAACCACTCCGCGAAGAGGCTTCGTATGGGATTTCGATGAATTCCTTCGTTGAGGATGACGAGAGTTTTATCGAGAGAGTTCGTTTTGTCCATGAATCCATGGAGCAGGGCGCTATTGCCGAAGAGTATGTCGATGGCCGGGAGCTCTACGTCGGGATTTTGGGCAACCACCGTCTTCAAGTCTTCCCTCCGCGGGAGATGATTTTTGGAGAAGTTCCTGATGAAGAACCCAAAATCGCGACATTCAAAGCCAAGTGGGATGAAAAATATCGCAAGCGATGGGGAATCAAAAATTGTTTTGCGAATCACTTGTCCGAAACCCTTTTGGGCAAAATCGAGGGTGTAAGTAAAAAGATTTATAATTATCTCTATCTTTTGGGCTATGCGCGTCTTGATTTAAGACTCACCCCTCAAAATGAAATCGTTTTTCTGGAAGCCAATCCGAACCCCTTCATTGCCAGGGACGAAGACTTCGCCCTGTCAGCCGCAAAGGCGGGGATAGACTATGAAGATTTGATTCAGAGGATTCTTAACTACGGGTTGGGGCATTAGGTAGATTAAACAATATATAAAGAGATAAAGAATGCCGGATTACATCCCGATATTGCGGTTAAAATGTAATGACTTGTGCACGGCCTGCCAGCACTTCGGATCGATGAGGTAGCTGTAGTGTGTAAAGGGAGTCATTTCGACCGCCTTCATGCCGGGGATAATGGCCGACTCGGCGGGGAGGATCATTAAATCGTTGCGGCTCCAAAACGTGAGTCCGCGGATGCCCTTGGGCCACTTCTTGCGACCCCACTTTTTCATCAGGGTACTCTCAGGTCTCAAATCGCGAAGATTGGGTGTATTCAGAAGACGAGCCGAATGAGTTCCCTGATGGGGTGATCCCAGGGTGATGAGGGTTTTAACGGAACCCAGGAGGCGGTAATCCGTGATTGCCATCCGCGAAATCACACCTCCCAAACTATGGGCGACGACATCGACTTCTTTTTCGCCAGTCGTTTTTTTTACCTTGCGAATAAATTGGACCAGGGCTTCAGTCATCTGGTTGATGGACTGGCCTTTTTGAAAAGAAATGCGATAGGTGCGACTCCTTCCCTTGAGCCAAAAATAACCAGACATCAAAAGAAAGTCGCCACGCGAGCCCCCGAGGCCGTGAACAAAGATGAGGGGAGGGTAGCCATCGGCTTTTTGCCGTGTCACACTCGCCTCTCGTGAAGAAAAAAGTGAATAAGAAAGAAAGGGAGTTTGAGCCAGGTGTCGTTTAAGATCGGGATCAATGCTTCTATAGAGTTGAGCGACTTGATTCCCAACCACACGCCCGGCCCCCACAAAAGATCTCCCCACCACTTTAAAAAATATGGCTGTTTTGTTTTTGATAGTGGCCATCTTAAGGTTTGCTCTCCGACGAAGTATCGAATAGCTTTTTGTACGACCCTAGACCTTCTTCGCCCAATTTACTCAAGGGGATAAAACGCAGTGAAGCCGAATTGATGCAGTACCGCATCCCCGTGGGGGCCGGGCCATCATGAAACACATGACCCAAATGCGAGTCGCTCGCCTTCGATCTTGCTTCAATGCGAGTCATTCCGAAACCCGTGTCCTTTTTTTCATCTATCATTTTTGGATCGATCGGTTTTGTAAAACTCGGCCAGCCCGTACCGGAATCAAACTTGTCTGTTGAACTAAAAAGAGGCTCTCCCGTCACCACATCCACATAAATCCCCGGCTCGTGATTATCCCAATAGGCGTTGGCAAAGGGCGGCTCCGTGCCATTTTCACACGTGACGTGGTATTGTTCGGGAGTCAGTTTCTTTTTCAGGTCTTCTTTGCTTTTCATCAGGATACCCCCAAGACCAAGAAATGATCGTCAGCGAGGTTACATCTACTGATTTTGAAAACAAGGAGAAAAAGGAGTTGCGTGTGTTCCCAGATCGGATTTCTAGAACAAGAGAGTGAGTCCAGTGGTTGAGGTTGTATTCCATTTTTTGAAAGTAGGGACAGGGGTATTATCAAACCGAAGTTTAAATCCAACAGACAGTGCCAGATGTTTGATGATTTCGACTTTTAATTTTGTTTGGGACAAGATGTTGATATTATCTCGGCTCTCCATATCAAATAAATTGTCCGTTTCGTTTTCGAGAGAGGAGCTTTCTGTCATTTGCCATAGGTAATCGAATCCCAAAGCGATGTTGTGAGAGTCTCTTTTGTCGGGAGTGGGGACAACAGTGGTTTGGTGTTCAAATCGATAGCCAGCTTCTATATTTAAGTTGTGTTTTTCCAAAACGAGCAACTTGTAACCAAGCCCTGTGAATCCATCGAATTGATTATCAACGCCGGAAGTCTTGTTGGTAAGCCAGCCGCCCCCAAAGTAAGAATAAGTCCTCTTGTAAAATTCCCAAAGGAGCTTGTCTTTGGCAAAGATGTCACGGCTCGCTGTCTTGACGGGTATCGCGTCGTTAAAAACATGATCCCGAACGTAAGTGACACCGGATGTGAAGGTATTTGTGACAGTCTTTTTTTTGGCGACGAATTTTTCCTCTCCGCCTAAAGTGACGCTATCGGAATCACCTGTCAGGATGGTTGTATTGAGGGTTGTCTCATTTTTAAACTTCCAGAGGTCATCGATTTCCTGGCTTGTTTCACGCCCCCCTTGGGCCAAAAGGGGAAGGGTAAAAAATAGACAGACTAAGCAAAGGACTAAGCAAAGAATGAAGAGCTTCATAAGGATCAAGCGGCAGTATATATCTTTATTTGCCACGGGGGTCAAAAAAATTGTTCTGTTTGGAAAGACTCTCGCTACTGCGCGCGTGTATTTGTTTAAGGTCTCCAAAAGTTGAGATGCTATGTCTAGTGGTGAATCAAAGGGTAAATCAAAAGTCCAATGATCGCAGCGGTCAACACAATGACTGGTTCCTTGATCTTTTTACTTTTGAAAAGAAGAGTCACGGTCACGAGTGCCAGCAGAGCTGTGGGGATATCGGAAATAGACTTTCTCCCAAGAACAACGACAGCACCTGAAATAGCCCCTGTGGCGGCAGCGGTGACACCGGCAACAAAAGCAGCAATGTCCGGTCGTTTTCCATATTTCTTAAAATAGGGTGCCGGAATAATTGTAAACAAATAACACGGCAAAAAAGTGGCAAGAGCTGCCAGACTGGCACCTGTAAATCCTGCGACGAGGAAACCGATAAATCCCACTGTGATGACAACAGGCCCCGGCGTGATCATGGCCACAGCGACCGCATCAAGAAATTGTTTTACATTCAACCAGTGATACTCATTGACCACACCGCCATATAAAAAGGGAACGATTGCCAGACCGCTGCCAAAAACCATAGCACCTGCTTTTGTAAAGAATCCGGTGATTCTCAACAATGTGTCAGTGTCGGCAGGAGGATTCCCCATGAAGAACGGTAGTAGGGAGGGTGGAACAAATCCACGGATCGCTTTTGTTGATTGTAAAAAATGAGGGGGTTCCTTCATTAACCATGATAAAATACCAGCTCCCAAAAAAAGAAAAACACTTTCTGTCTCTGTGATGATGGTTATAAAAGCTGCTACGAGGTAAATCAGCCAAAGGAGCTTG
>OBEQ010099521.1_pt1 | contig 20982 bp, 13 predicted proteins | sample 1670901 | NCBI WGS metagenome assembly OBEQ01 (sample SAMEA104232315, study PRJEB22302) | groundwater metagenome | biome: forest; feature: aquifer; material: groundwater | place: USA | collected 2011-08-07 | depth 5.4 m
TTCCCCCACGGATGTGCGTTTTGGTTTCGTTCATTTCGTTCGACTGGATGTTCATTTTCTTCTTCTCGGTCATGGTTTCGGTCTTCAGCTTGTTCTTCATCGCGCTCACCCGGGTGATTACGATTTGCATTTTCTCTTACCGGGCGATTTGCATTTTCTCTTACCGGGAAAAATTATCTCTTCGAACCCCTTTCAAAAGAAAACAGTCGAATATGTTAAAAAGATAATCGGATATGACAACCTTTTTTAAAAAATAGCGAAATTTAGCGATTCGTAACCAAATGCCCCGCCGCCGTTTTCCCCCTCAAATTCTTCTGATTTCACCCTGATCTCAAGACGGCAAGGTGTCCAGCGTTGAACCGGACGGCTGCCTTCGCACCGTCGGGAGGCGACGAAGGCATGGCGGATTCCGGCGGGGAGGGGTGGGGAACGGGAAAGGTACGGGGGGGCGCGGGCTAACGGCGGGGGGGGCGCTGCCGCTTCCAGGGGGCGTAAGCGAGCCGCTCCGCCGGGAGCGGACCGTTTCGGGTGGGGCGGGTGAGGCGGATGAGGGCGGTTCGGGGCGGATCCGGATAAAGGGTGCCGCGGCGCGGCTTAGGTGGGGCCAAAGCCGGTCGCCGCGGCGGTTCGCCCCGGGGAAAGGGCGAACGGTCTGGTACGTGTTTCGCGGTCTTCGCTACCGGCTGACCGCCGCGCCTTCCAGGCTTGCTATCGGGGGCGCGATCACTTCGCTGTTCCAGAACTCTTCGCTGTTCAGGGTGGCGATGCTGGGAATGACGAGATCAGGGCGGTAGGCGAACCGGGGCAGGTGCTCGGTCTTGGAGCCGCCGGACAGCACCAGGATGGTGCGGTAGCCCATCTGCACTCCGCCCAGAATGTCCGTTTCCATGGTGTCGCCGATGACAGTGACATGGCTGGTCTTCCACGCCATCTCCCGGCGGGCCATACGCATGATGACGGGACTGGGCTTGCCCACGCTGAAGGCCTGGATACCGGTCGCCTTCTCCAACATGGAGACGATGGCGCCGCAGCCGGGCCGCGTTCCCGTTTTGGTGGGGCAGTTGGGATCCAGATTGGTCGCGATCAGGCTCGAGCCGCCCAGCACCATGGTCACGGCCTTCTCCACGGACTCGGTGGAAAGGGTGCGCCCCTCCCCGACGATGACGAAATCCGGATCCTGCTCCACGATGGTATAGCCGTTGGCGTGCAGGGCCTGCAGCAGACCGCCTTCGCCGATCACGTAGGCGGTCCCGTTGGGTTTCTTCTCGGAAATGAAACGCGCGGTGGCCATGGCGCAGGTGAACACGTGGCTCTCCTCCACCATCATCCCCATCTTCCGCAGCTTCCAGCATACGTCCCGGCGCGTGCGCTGGCTGTTGTTGGTCACGAACACGAAGGGTATCTCCTCCGTTACCAGGCGGTTGATGAATTCCACCGCCCCGGAGATGGGCGTGGAATCGCGGTAGATCACCCCGTCCATGTCGATGATGAATCCTCTGTCGTTCATTCCCTGCTTCTCCAATTCCGAGGCTGTCCAATTCCTCTCCATCGATTTCCCCCTCCAATTTTTCCGTTCTTAACGGCGTCCGCCGTTCTTAACGGCGTCCGGATCACCGTTCAATCAAATCAGGGCGCCCGCCAGCGACAGGCACGGCGCCATGCGGATGTTCCAGGGATCCAAAGGCTTCTTGCGCGTATAGGCGTGCGCGAGTTCGACCAGCACGGGCCGGCCGGCGCTTTCGCCCACCATCTTGCCGCGTTCCCCGGCCAACGCGGCTTCCACCGCGTAGGCGCCCAGGCGCGTGGCCAGCAGGCGATCGGCCGCCGTGGGCGATCCGCCCCGCTGGATATGCCCCAGCACGCAGATGCGGAATTCGTCCCCGCTCAGATCGCCCATGGCGCGCGCCAAGGCATGCACGCCGCCGGCGTATGCGCCTTCTGCCACCACCAGCATGCTGCCGGTCTTGCCGAGCTCTTTGCCGGCGCGCAGCTTTTCGCACAAGGACTTGAGATCAAAGGGCACCTCCGGGACCAGGAAATCCTCCGCGCCGCAGGTGATGGCCACTTCCAGGGCGATGAAGCCGGCGTGGCGGCCCATCACTTCGACCAGGAAATAGCGTTCGTGGGAATCAGCCGTGTCCCGGATCTTCTCGATGGCGTTCAAGGCGGTGTTGACCGCGGTGTCGAAGCCGATGGTGAAGTCAGTGCCCCAAAGGTCGTTGTCGATGGTGCCGGGCAGTCCCAGGATCTGGCCGCTCCAATGTTCTCCGAGCGCCACGCAGCCCTGCAAGGTGCCGTCCCCGCCGATGGCGAAGAGCGTGTCCACGCCTTCCCGTTCCAAAGCGGCTGTCGCCAGCAACCGTCCCAGCTCGCTGCGAAAGTCCTGGCTGCGCGCGGTGCGCAGAACAGTGCCGCCTTTTTCCAGGATCTGGGAAACATCGCGCGGGCCCATGGGGCGGAAGTCGCCGGCCATCAGTCCCTGGTAGCCGCGGTTGACGCCCAGTACTTCGTGGCCTTGGGAACAGGCCACGCGCACGATGCTGCGGATGGCCGCGTTCATGCCGGGGGCGTCGCCGCCGCTTGTCAGGATCGCGAACTTGCGTTTCATATAGGGGAAGCAAAGCAAATCCGTTGCCAACTCCCGGGAAACGGCCGCGCTTGCGTAATCGCCGTGTAAGGCCGTCACGGATTTCGACGCATATGTTGCGGGCGCGCGTTCGATCCTTAGGGAGGGAATCGGCGGCGAGGCGCCTAGGGCGTTGGGCGCGGGCAGGATAGCGCCTGTTGCGCTGCGCGTTGCGGCATCGCCCCAAAATCCGGAAACTGGGAATTGAATTCTATTTGACCGCGCGGGTATGGACACCGATGCTAACACATAAAGACAATACTTCCGTCGTGGTTAACAATAATGTCACGTCACATGCCGGTTACGTACGCGCATTTCCCCGGATTTGACCGCGCCTCCCGGAAAATCCGTTATGACCCCGATAATCGGTATGGTTAAAAGCATAGCCGGTTCGGATATATGCGGCGGGCTACGGCTTAACGATATTTGTGGAGAGGCCGACACCCGGAATCCGTATCAGCCGGCCGTCCCTGATCCTGCCCTCAGCGTCCACGAAGGTTTCCGCGCCGGTGGTGCCGCCTCCCGCGCGTCCGGAAGCCGAGCCCGGAACCGTACCCATCACCATGTTGGTCACGGTGATGGAGATACCGGTCTCGAGCAAGGCCGCGCCTTGCGGGTTCATGAGCTTCACGGTCACCATCTGCTTGCCGGGTCCCACCATCCCCAATGGGCGCCTGAGGCGCAGATGGGAAGCATTCTTGGGGTCAGGCTGGATGATGCTGTCCAGCAGCACGCGCGTCCCGTCCGCCGCGCCGGTCACAATCGCGCGCAGGGCCTCGCCCGGCGCCGCCGACACGATGTCGGCGTTCACGATGAGTTCTTTGTCCTTGCTCCCGTCGTAGGCGGCCTTGTCGGTTTGCAGCGACACGAGGGCGTTCTCATTGGCCAAGGTCACGGCTTTCAGCCCGGCCGTCGGAATGTAGGTTTCCGTCCAGGTGCGGGTGGAATTGGCCGCGATCTGCACGGGCGAGAAGAACTGGTGCCCGGCCCCGGCCCACAACTCGATGAACTGGCGCTCGCGGGCCGCCAGAGGGTAACTGTCGCGATACCCCCAGGTCCAGAACTTCAGCCCCGGCGTCTGCTTGGGATCGTCCACGATGCGGAACAGGCCTTCCTCGTTGTCGTGGTTGAGCACTCCCCACCATTTCTTGGTGATGGCCGGTTCGGCGTAGGCGATGCCCTCGGCCTTCCAGTTCCTGAAGAAGGCCAGGTTCTTGTACTCCTGCCCGTTGCCCAGGTTCTGATCGATGCCGCCCGTGCCGTAACCTACGGAATACCTCCCGATGGGCACCGCTATTTCCGTGGACTTGGGCGACTTGGTGTCCCCCGGTACCGATCCCGGCGCCAGGGCGTGGCAGGTCCAATACTCGTAGCGCACCGGCTGGGCCTTGTCGTTCTTGAGTTGGACCTTCATCTCCACCGAGGCCTTGCCCGCTTCCAGGCTCACGGTGGAAATGCAGGTGAGGCCCGTTACCCCCAGGTTGAATTTCCCCGGATGGCCAGGGAAGTTCACGTTGTCCGTCAGGGTCATGGCCACGGAAATCTTGTCGGGGGTATTGAGCGTCACCTCGCTCTTCCAGGGCAGCAGATAGGTCTTGCCGTGCTCGGGCTCCGGGAAGGTGGGGAAAATCCCGCCCAGCACCATCAGCCAGTCGTAGTAGAAACTCCCGGCGCCGATGCCGTCCGCGAAGCCCACGGGGTTCTGGAACAGCTCTTCATGACCCGTGGACTTGTTGAAGATGGAGAGGATGCGCGCGCCGTACTCGGGGAGTAAAGTGACGGTGAGGTATTCGTTCTCGAGGATCAGGGTCTTGAAATGGCGCGTGACGGTCTTGCCCAGGTTCTGTCCGGTGACGGCGTGGTCGGCGCGCTCCGCGATGTCCCAGGTCTTCCAATCGTAGGCGCCTTCCGTCAGCAATACGGCCGGAGTGGCGGCCGCGGCCAAGGGCGCCGACGTGATCGCACGCAGGAGCGTAAGCGAAACGATGAGGAATAGCGGCACGGGCATGAAAGCCTTGCGCACACGATCTCCGAACTTCTCCCCATCCGCGGCTCGCCATCATGATAATGCGGTGGCGGCGATCGGCACGGCGCGAAACCTTCTCCGGCGCCGCAAAAAGTTCACAGATGTGAATGGTCATCTCGTTGCGGCCAGGCCCCTACTTGGTTTCCCGGGCGCAAGGAACGCAAAGACGGGAGCATCCGACACCCGCTGAAGGGCTTAAAACCGGCCCCAAAACCCCGTTTTCAGCCCGTTACGGCCGGTAATCATAAAGGTTAAAAACAAAGCCGGTTTTGGTATTGCCCAAAACTCCGGTCTGGCTAGCTTTGACAGGTATACTTAGAGACTTTAAAGCATAAGCAGGCAAGCGATGGGAAAGAATATCAGGGTCCTGGTGGTCGGTTGCGGGCACATGGGACGATCCCACGCCCGGGCATACCACAAACTGGACGGCTTCGAAGTGGTCGGTCTGGTCAGCCGCGGGGATGGCAGCCGTGAAAAGCTTGCAGCCCAGCTCGGTGGGAAAGTCGCCCAATTCGGGGATTTCGAAACCGCCCTCCGCGAGACCAAGCCCGATGCCGTTTCCATCAACACCTATCCGGACACTCACGCCGAATACGCCGTGAAATCCCTCCAGGCCGGCGCCCACGTCTTCCTGGAAAAGCCCGTGGCCGAAACCGTCGCGGACGCGGAGAAGGTCATCAATCTGGCCAAGCAGCTGGACAAGAAGCTGGTGGTCGGCTACATCCTCCACCATCATCCCGCCTACGCCAAGTTCGTCGAGATCGGCAAGACCCTGGGCAAGCCCATGGTGATGCGCATGAACCTCAACCAGCAGAGCTTCGGCCCGGAATGGGAGACCCACAAGAACCTGATGTCCTCCATCAGCCCCATCGTGGACTGCGGCGTGCATTACGTGGATCTGATGTGCCAGGTGACGGGCGCCAAGCCACTCAGCGTGCATTGCATCGGCGCGCGCCTCACCGAGGAAATCGATAAGGACATGTACAACTACGGCCAGTTGCAGATCAAGTTCGCGGACGGATCCGTGGGCTGGTACGAGGCAGGCTGGGGCCCGATGATGAGCAAGACCGGCTACTTCATCAAGGACATGATCGGACCGGGCGGCTGCGTCAGCATCGTGGGCCGCGGCAAGCGCGACGACGACTCCGCGGACGTGGACGGCCACACCAAGACCAACTCCCTGCTGGTGCACCGCTCCAAGCTGGACGCCAACAACCAGTTCGTGGAACCGGACCAGCACATCGACATGGCGGACGAACCCGGCCATCAGGAACTATGCGACCGCGAGCAGGCCTTCTTCCTCAAGGCCATCAACGAGAACCTGGATCTGACCAACCACCTGCGCAGCGCCCTGGACAGCCTGCGCATCGTGTTGGCCGCGGATGAATCCTGGCGTTCCGGAAAAATCGTAACCTTCTAGAAAGGGACGTCTTCCGTACGCCAAAGGGGCGGGTCGTGGGGCCCGTCCCTTTTTGTAGGCCCTGATTTGTCGTCTTGAAATGTCGTCCTGATATGTTTCGCCGGTACGTGAACCTTGCGGGCGGATAATCCAACCAAGGGACATGCGCACCACACATTTCCCCGTTTCCTCATGGCCTCGCCTTTTCCCGATCCTCGCCGCGGCCTCATTGCTGCTGTCGTCCGGATGCTTCCGCACCGAATCCAATCCCACCGGGAACGTACCCGAACCCAATGCGGGTTTCCCTTCCGCGAAAATCATGAATGCCAAATTGGGCCGCGGCCTCAACCTCGGCAACGCCTTGGACGCGCCGAAGGAAGGCGATTGGGGCGTCACCTTGAAGCCGGAATGGTTCCGCATGATCGCGGACTCGGGATTCGCGACCGTCCGGATCCCCGTGCGCTGGTCCAGCCACGCCCAGACCGCGCCGCCGTATACCATTGACTCCGCCTTCATGGCCCGCGTAGCCTGGGCGGTGGATCAGGCCTTGGCCGCGAAGTTGAACGTAGTGCTGGATGTGCATCACTACGATTCGCTTTACGCCCATCCCGATGTGGAGAAGGAACGTTTCCTTTCCATCTGGCGGCAGATATGCGGCCGCTTCGGCGCCTATCCCCCCGAATTGCTTTTCGAGATCTTGAACGAACCCCGCGATCAGCTCGACGCGACGGCGTGGAACCGGTTGCTCGGCGAAACGCTCGATTCGATCCGCGCCCTGCAGCCCCATCGATCCTTGATCGTCGGTACGGCTCCCTGGGGAAGCCTGTCGGGACTCGCCGCTTTGCAGTTGCCGCCGGACACCAACCTGATCGTCACCGTGCACTATTACGACCCCCACACCTTTACGCACCAAGGAGCCATCTTCGAGCCCGGGGCCTCGGCCTGGCTGGGGACACGCTGGCGGGCCACGCCGACGCAGCGGGCGCAGGTGGATCAGGATATCAAGGCCATCCGGGACTGGGCCGCGGTCAACGATCGCCCCATTTTCATGGGGGAGTTCGGAACCTATGAAGCGGTCGATTCCGCTTCGCGGGCATTGTATACCGAATACCTGGCCGCGGGTTTTTCCCAGGCCGGATTCAGCTGGGCGCTCTGGAATTTCACTTCCGATTTCGGCGTGTGGAACGATTCCGCCGGGGTTTGGCGCCGGTACCTGTTGGACGCGCTGCTGCATCCCGGCCATAACGCGTATCTGGACTCGGTGGAGAAGGCGGTCAAGCCCATCGACCTGGGAAAATATTTCATCTTCGACGATTTCGAGGACAGCCTGGGTAACATCCCGGTTTCCGCCGTCGCCTGGCAGCACAAAGTCGGCAAATCCGGCGACTCATCCCATTCCTTCTGGTACGTGTACTATTCCGACAGCTCCAGGATCACGAATGGTTCCGGTGAGCGGCTATCCCAATGGTTCGAGGTGGATTCCGGAACCGCGCCCCGCAACTTCGCCCACGCGGAAGGCCCCTGGGGATATCAAGGCCGCGGTTTGCATATGAAGGTCAGGCTCACCGGAAGCCCTTATCCTTACGCCGGCTTCGGAGCGGGCCTGTTGGGAGGATGGGACTCGTCCTATGTCGATCTGAGCAAGCTCACGGCCATCCAATTCCGGGCCAAGGGCCGGGGCGAATGGGTGCTCCAGATCGTCTCGGACTCCATCAACAACCGCTACCCGGTAAAGGACAATTGGGGACAGATGGTCGCTCCGTTCACCTTGAAAGATCAATGGGAATCCTTCGTGCTGCCCGCGGAACTGTTCGCCCCCAAACCGTATTCGGTGCAAGCGGCGCAAGGGTTGCGGTGGGAGGATGTCCGGAAGAAAATCATAGCCCTGGAATTCATGAACGGGCAGTCTTATGGCCAGTCGCCGGACGACAGCCTGGAAATCTGGGTCGACGATATCCGCCTGATCGGAGTGGATAAAACCGATTTCGGATTGTGAATCAATACTTGGCGGTATTGACTTTCTTATAGGCCAGCGGCGACAGTCCGGTGGTCTTCTTAAAGGCGCGGCTGAAGGAATACAACGAGTCGTAGCCGCAGGACTGCGCCACCTGGCTCACGTTCAGCCCCGAGCTCACCAGCAGGGAGCGCGCGCGGTTCATCTTCACCTTCTGGATGTAGGTGCCCAGGCTCATGCCCATGCGCTTGCGGAACAACAGGCGCAGATGGCTTTCCGAATACGGGAATTTTTCCGCCAGGTCGGACAGCTTCAGATCCTTGTCGAAATTGTCCCAGATGTAACGGTTGATCTGATCGATCACCGAGGGCCGGGCCATGGTGGTTCGGCTGCTCGAACGCCCTTCCTGCTGCATCAGTTCCAGCATGGCCAGCCCGGCCAACATGCTGATGGAGGTGGAGGATTCCTTTTGCGCCGTCTTTTCCAGGTACATCGTCACCAAGCGTCCCAGGTAGGCGCGGAAGGTTTCCGAAAGCGGGTTGACCTTGTTGCGCAGGGCCGCGATGTTCTCGGGGTTGTTCAGCTCGAAGGTCAGGAACAGCCAGCGGATGGATTCGGATTTGGGCGGATGGAAATGGTGGAACTGGTGCGGGAACACCAGCAAGGCTTCGCCGGGCCGCAATTCGAAGCTGCGGTTGTCGAGGGCCACGGTGCCTTCGGTGCGCAGGTTCACGATCAGGACGAAACGGTAATGATAGTGATGTTCCTGGCCCAGCATGTTGGCATGGGCGCGTTGGAACAGGATCAGGTTGTTGGGAAGCTCGAAGTTGGACGGCGCCAGGCCCCGGAAAAAACTCCTTGGCTCGGGAAGGTTCTTGGCGGCCCTGTCCAGCGACTCCAGATCGGCTTTGTCCATGGCCTAAGTATAGGTTGAATCCGGGACGATGGGAAGACCGAAGACTCTTCCGCAGGATCCGCCCTCGGGCCGGTCGCGGCCTTGAAGATTCATAAGGAGGCTCTACCCGGCCTTCACAAGGCCGTCTGGCGTTCCCAAAGCAGGTACCGGGAGTCGGTATCCTGCTTGATGGCCTGTTCGATCTTGCCGACCACCTGAGGCATCTGGGGCCGCAACTCCGGCGTCGCCAACATCTTCAGGAAGTAGAGCCGATAGGCTTCATCCGGCCACACCTCCACCCGGGCCAGCAGGGTCTTGGCCTTGGGGTGCAGGGTCTTGCGGTAATTCAGGCGATAGGTTTCTCCGGGCATGAGGCGGGTGTCGAAGACCTCTTTGTCCATCTCTTCCGTCACCTTGCGCGCGATCACGCCCTCGGCGCGGGTGCCCGGGATGGGTTTGCCCTTGGCGTCCAACTGTTCCAGGATGAGCAGGATCTGCGGTTCTATATAGGTAGGCAGGCGGTGTCCCGCCCCCACGTTGGTCAAACTCAGGATCGCCGAAAGGGAATCGGTCTTGGACTCCGGCGGCGTGGCCTCCAGTTGGATCGAGACCGCGGAGTTCACCATGGCGGAATCGTGCACGCCCTTCCACAGATGCCGCCGATCGGGCATGTGGCAGTTCTGGCAAGAGACGCCTTGGGCCGCGTACTGAGTGCGCCGCCACTCCTGGGCGGTTTCCTGGATGAGCTTCCCATGCATGGTCCCCGCGCCCTCGAAGTCGTGGCAGGATGCGCAGAAGGCCGGGCTTTCGTATTCGGCGTGCACGGTGAATCCGCCGTGCGGTCCACCGCTTTCGGTGCCGGGACGGCGCGCGGGCGGTCCGTTGCGCATGTGGGCGCGCACGTGGCAGCCCGCGCAGGTGAGGCCCTTTTCCCGGAAGCCTTCCACGAAGTCGGGGTTGTGCACGCCTTTGCGGAAGTAGGGGACCTGCTCGGCCAACGGCGCATGGCAGCGCTGGCAGGTGATCGCCAACATGGGCGCGTCCAGTTCCATGTCGATGAGCTGACCCACCACCGTGGGACTCATGGCTTTGTGGTGGAGGCTTTCCTTCCAATCCTTGTATTGCCGTTCATGGCATTTGCCGCAGGCTTCCGGCTGGATGTCCTTTTCCAGATCGGACCAGGCCGAGGGCGCTTTGCCTTGGGCGGGGATGTAGATGGGGAAGTGGTTCTTCAACCATTCGGACATGACCAAAGGCCCGACTGTGGCGGGATAGGAGTTGAGGGGAGGCGCATGAAAGCCCGCCGCCGAGGCTCCGGCGCCGGAATCGCCGGGGGCGTGCGGCCAGCCGTCGCCGCCGTAGCCGGCAGGGGAGCTGTCCGTCGCGGCCCGGGAGCCGGGGACATCGGCTTGGGAGGCTTTGGCGGTGAAGCGCGCGGCGCTGTCGGCGGGGAAGGCCGCGGAGGGTCCGGGAGGCTCGGCCTTCTTCTCCTTGGTGCAGGCGGAAAAGAGCAGGCCCAGCGGGATCAACCAGCCGGGCCTGAAGAATAGGAATCGATGTTCGCGCAACAGGCTGATGAACGAGGGGCTAGGGAACGAGGATTTTCCGCGAGGCGGCGGCGTTGCCGGCGTGCAGCTTGACGATGTAGATGCCGGCGTCGAGCTTCTTGGTGACTTCATAAGTGTGGGCGGCCGGGGCCGATCCGCTGAAGACGGTTTTTCCATGCACATTGATGATATCCAAAGAATGCGAGCCGGGGTAGGTGATTTCCAGGCCTAACTTGCCGGATTGGATGGCCATGTTGCCGAAGAACAGGTTCAGGTCGGTCTTCTGGGCCGCGTGGGTCGAGGTGGAAGTGCAGGTATTGTTGTCCTTGTACACGGCGGGCTGTTCCGGCAGGCCGGCCACGAAGGCTCCGTCGAAGCCGGGCTTGCTGGCGTCGCCGCAACCCGTAAGGATGGCGATGTCCTTGAAGGCCACGTCCATGGTTTTCTGGCCATTGTGGATCTGCAAGGCGAAGCGGCCGGGCTTGTCGGCGAAGGTGCGGGCGGCGGTGTAGTTCCACACGTCATTGGCGCCGGCGGCGCGTTCCGTCGCGTTCGCGCCCACGGCCTGCATGCCGTTCATGTTCACGTAGGCATAGGGATTCTTGATGGTCAGTACCACTTCCTGGTACTGGTCGATGGGCTTGGCCGCCGCCTTCCAGAAGGCCTGGGTGGTTTTGGTCTGCCATTCGTTGGTGGGCCAGCAATAGATGTTGCCGAACTGGTTTTCGATGTTCGACTCGAACTTCGCTTCCACCTGGCAGCCGGCCACCAGCTCCGCGGAGGTGTTCTGCTGGGAACGGAAGAAGAAGCCGCTGCAACCGGCCTTGAGGCGGTACTTGTACTTCACCGTGAACTGATCGAAAGTGGAATCGTCCGAGAACACCATGGAATACTGGGTGCCCTGGGGATTGTTGGAGAACCCGATGATGGCGCTGTCCGGGGGATTCTTGGTCGCGCCCAGGGCCCAGGTGCTCTGATCTCCCAGGATGTGCCAGCCTTTGAAGCTGTGCCCGTCGAACAGGGGCTTCCATTCGATCTTGCCGAAACTCAACGCCACCAGGGCCAGGGGGAGGATGGATATCTTACGCATCATGAACCTCTTTATAAGTTGACCATCAGACGAATCATGTAATATTTGGCGTCATCCGTCGTCGCCGCTTCCGTCAGGGACGGGCGGAAGGCGCCGGTGAGGGGCCGGAAATGATCCTTGCCGTATTGGAAGGCGAGGTTCCACACTCCGAAGGACTTCTGGGCCGTGAGCGTCCATTTGAGATCGTCCTCGGTGTGGTTCGCTTCATATGCCGGTCCCTTCTTGTCGTAGACAGGGTCGGCGATATCGGGCACTTCGGCCTGGGCGCCGTCCGTGGACTTGGGAGTCAAGGTGCGGAAGAAGGCTGGGATGTAGTCGGAATTCATGTGCGGATTCTTCCAGTACTCCATCTCGAACGTCACGTAATCCAGGTAGCGGAAGGTGGGCAGGTTGAACCCGACCATGATGGGCATGCGCTCCTTGGTGTTCTTGTAATATATCGGATAATTGTCCATTCCGATCACGGAAGTCTCGCCGTAGAGGACCAGATCCGTCGGGCTCATGGCCTCTTCCAGCCCGAAAAGGGGTTTGAAGTCCAGCGAGAACTTGCCCATCAGGAAAATCGTGCGGGAGGAGACGTAGTCGATGCTGCCGTTTGCGGAAATATGGTTCGCCATGGCCAGGCTGTCCTTGGGATCCTCTTTCTCGGCCAGCAATTGCACCAGGGGGCGCTTGGAGAAGGCCCAGTAGGTCTGCCCGACGGTGAGTGCGGTATCCACGGAGACGACTTCGGCGCCCGAAACGGGATCGACGGTCTTGCGGGTGAAGCTGGGGCTGGTCGAAAGGAAGGTCGGGTCCGCGGCCTGTTTGGCCTTCAGGTAGGCGCTCAGCTTGGCCTGATCCGCTGCGGTCCAGGTGAACCAACCGCTCTGCGGGGTTTTGGGTTTGCTCTTTGCGGGGTCGATTTGCAAAAGGCGGCTAGCCATGACGCCGCCGCCGATCTGGAACACCTTGCCGAACTTCACGGTCGCGATATCGGAAACCGAGATGTCATGCAGGGGCGCGCGTTCGTTGGCGAGGGTGATCAACAGGTCATTGTCGATCAGGCCGCCCAGGTAATGCTGCTTGAAGGCCACGCCCCAAATGCCCGCGCCGGCATTGTCGATGGCGCCCCAATCGCCCGTGCGGACGGTGGTGGGATAGGCTTCGGAACGGAACAGGTATTCGCCGAAATTCTTGGCGTAAGGGTTGTACTTGTAACCCTGCTGTCCCACCGCGACGGTGAGCCAGGGCTTTTCCAGATCGCCGAAGTCGTAGTAGCCCATGGCCTGGGCGATAGCCACGCCGCCCGTGCGGTAGCTGGTCCAACCGGCGTTGTTGTCTTCCGGAAAGGGATACCAGAACGTGCCGGCGATGCCGAGGTTGAAATGCAGGCGGTCGTTCACCGTGGCCTGCTGGATCATCCACAAGCTGGTGTAGGGAAGCGTGACGGTCTTGTTGAAGTTCTGGACGTCCTGCAGGGAGTCGTCGATGTTGAACATCTGCCCGAAGTAAAGGGAGGCGCCGACGTGCAGGGGCTTCATGTCCACCTTGCTCTCCGCGCGGACTTGCGAGGCGGCGAAGGCGAGAGAGAACAGGGCGGCCGCGACCGGCAGGATACCGGAACGCGGTGCGGTTTTTTTTGCGCCCGTGATCCCAATACAGGGTCTTTCGATCATATCCTTACCGAATCCTTTGCCGAGCTCTTTTCCCGGAATCCGTCCGGGGTGGCGGAGAGGCATCCTGCCCCGCTCATCTAACCTAATCGCCCATGGCCGGAATGACATAACCAAGGTGAGGGAAAGATTAACATATCCGATTATTGCTTGCAGGGAGAATACCCCAAATGGTAGGGGAATTCGAGGGGTTCATAATCACATTTGCTAAAAAATCGCGCAAGCGAGGCAATCCCCGGGGGGTCGGATTTGATAGATTGAACCAGGGGCTCAGTGCGTGTTTTCCGGTTTAAAACCGGCGCGCGGGGGGATTCCGTCCACCCCCCTCCAAGCCGGCGGCGGAACTCAGCGAGGTGGATTCATGGAGACTGCGGGAAAGGCATCGTTGGGATCACCCAGCCAAGTGGAGGAATTTTTCCGGAGGGAAAACGGGGATTGGAAGATTCCCCTCGAGCAGGAAAGGATCCAAGTCGTCACCGTGGGCAATTACGTGGTGCTGGGACAACTCACGGCCCTGCGCTTTCTCGAATACGTCTCCGGGAATCCGGAAGCGGTAGTGGCGCTTCCTACGGGCAAGACCCCTGAGTACTTCATCAAGTGGATGCATTACTATCAGGCGAACTGGGCGGCCGAGGCCAAGGACGGCATTCTCGCCAAGGTCGGCCTGGGAGGCAAGGACAAGCCGCGCATGGACGGCCTGCGCTTCGTGCAGCTCGACGAGTTTTTTCCCATCCGCCCCGATCATGAGCGCTCCTTCGCCTACTTCATCAAGAAGTTCTACCTCCAGGGCTTCGGCCTGGATCCGCACCGCGCCTTGCTCATCGATAGCTTCGGCATCCCCAAGGGCCTGGAAGAGGCGGCCTTCCCGCACAAGAACCTCCAGGATGTCTTCGCCACCGGCGACATCGATCTCGACGTGCGCGTGCGCCAGCCCGCCAACGAGAAAGAGGCCCTGCACCAGAAGATCCTCCTCCGCTTCGACGAGTTCTGCGAGGCTTACGAAGAGAAGATCCGCGGCATGGGCGGAATCGGATTCTTCCTGGGCGGAATCGGCCCGGACGGCCACGTGGCCTTCAACATCCGCGGCACCAGCCACCATTCCACCACCCGCCTGGACAAACTGAATTATGAAAGCCAGGCCGCGGCCTCGACGGATCTGGGCGGCATCGACGCCGTGCGCCGGAAGGCCGTCATCACCATCGGCCTAGGCACCATTACGTATAAACCGGACGCCGTTGCCATCATCATGGCGGCGGGGGAGACCAAGGCGCCGATCGTGGCGGCGGCCTTGGAGAACCCGGCCAGTATCCAGGCTCCGGCCAGTTGCCTGCAGCATCTGCCCAACGCGCGCTTCTTCCTGACCGCGGGATCCAGCTCGCGCCTCAAGGCCCGCCGCCAGGCCATGCTCGGGGCGCAGCCCGCAACCGCTGCGCGGGACATCGAACGCCTGATCGTCGACGGCGCCTTGTCCGAGGCCGGTCCGGGCCTGTTCGCCACTCCCGCGCAGATTGGCTCCGCCCAAGTGCCCGAATGGCGTCTGGCCGCCAAGCTTGCGCGCAAACCCATCCAGGAATTGATCGCCGCCATCCTCGAATCCGTGCAGGCCAAGATCCAGCGCGGCACGCACATGCCTTCGGACAGGATCTATCTGCACACCGCGCCCCATCACGACGATATCGAACTGGCCTACTTCCCCGTCATCCATCATCTCGTGCGGTCGGAAAAGCACCAGAGCCATTTCTGCTATCTCACTTCGGGCTTCACCGCGGTCACCAATGAATACCTGATGACGCGCCTCAAGCAGTTGGCCAGCTTGCTGCTCAACGGCGGCCTCGGCCGCAAAATCGCCCTGGCCGATCTCCGCAATCCCGGCACCGCGCAGCAGGAAATCCACGGCTACCTCAAGGCCATTGCCCAGCGCAACAAGGAGGCGGAGGAATACTTCACCGCGTGCCGCCTGTCGCGCTTCGTATTCGAACGCCGCGCCAACGTTTCCGCGGACGAGGCCCATGCCTTCGTACGCAGCCAGATCTCGGTGCTGGAAGGCCTGGAGCCCGGCCAGGTCGATCCCGAGTCCATCCAATTGATGAAGGGCTGGATCCGCGAGTGGGAAGCAGAGCTGGTCTGGGCCCATTTCGGCCATGGCCGCGATCACGTCCACCATCTCCGCCTCAAGTTCTACACCGGCGCCATCTTCCCGGACGATCCCGATTACCAGCGGGACGTGGTCCCCGTGCTGCAATTGCTCGAGAGCATCAAGCCGAACATCGTCACCGTGGCGATGGATCCCGAGGGTAGCGGCCCCGATACCCATTTCAAGGTGCTGATCGCCGTGGCCCGCGCTTTGGAAGCCTACGTCGCCAAGCACGGCGACAACGGCCTGCGCGTGTACGGCTACCGTAACATCTGGTCGCGTTACCACGTGTCCGAGGCGGACACCATCGTGCCCATCTCGCTCAACTCCTTCGCCGTGCTGGACAACATGTTCAACACCTGTTTCATCAGCCAGCGCACCGCGTCCTTCCCCAGCCATGAGCTGAACGGGACCTTCAGCGAACTGGCGCAGAAGATCTGGGTGGAGCAGCACAACGATCTCAACAAGCTGCTCGGCCGCGAGTTCTTCTACGGCAGCCCGCATCCCATGATGCGCCGCGCCTATGGAGCCATCTATCTGAAGGACATGAGCTACGCGGAATTCCGCGCCGAGATGGAGCCGATGTACCGGTTCCTGGATTCGAAGAAGAGCCTGCTCAAATAGCCGGTTAAATTGCCGAGGTAGCCGCATTCGGCCTTTTTCGGATTCGGGTCGATCCGGACCATAAGCCTGCAGGGCGCGCCGGCATTGGGTCGGGATGTCCTTTCTTTTTGTGCGCGTCGGTTTCTGCGTTTTTTCGCAATCGAGATGGAAAGGACCTCCGGCCGGCATGTCCGGCCTTTGAACCGAAACACCTAAAATGGCGGTGGCAAGGTCCAGACGGGTCCGAATTGTTTACTTCCAGGTCCGGAAATACCCGGTGTGCGGGACGGGGAAGATATATTTTATGCCCAACTTTGAAATCGAGCCGTCAACGGTATGGGGCCCGGGCTGGATATCAAAGTGGATGAATCGAAAATCCTAATCGGTGGATGATCTTTATCAATCGCTAATCAGCCCTTACAAATCACGCAGTATGGAGGTGGAGGCCGCAAGGCCGTATATGAACAGCAAAATTCGCACACAACTGTCAGTCATGATGTTCTTGCAATTCTTTCTTTGGGGATCCTGGTTCGTGACCCTGGGCCAGTGCCTCGGCACCAACGGACTGGCCGACATCATCGGCGGCGCCTATGGCACCGCTCCGATCGCAGCCATCTTCGCTCCCCTGTTCCTCGGCATCGTCGCCGACCGTTTCTTCGCCTCGGAAAAGGTCATGGGAGTCCTGCTCCTCATCGGCGGAGCCCTGCTCTGCATGGCGCCCAGCCTGGGCGCGGCGGGTAACGGCAAGGCCTTGCTCTGGGTCTTCACGGGGCACATGCTCTGCTTCATGCCCACCTTGGCCCTCGGCAACAACATCGTCTTCGCCAACGTTTCCGACCAGAACATGTTCCCGAAAATCCGCGTATGGGGAACCATCGGCTGGATCGTGGCCGGTCTGTTGATCGGAGCCATGGGTTGGGGCGCATCCTTCAAGATCTTCTGGGCCGCCGGAATCTGCGCCTTGGCACTCGGAGCCTTCAGCTTCTTCCTGCCCAGCACGCCGCCTCCCGCCAAAGGCCAGCCGGTCAATCTCCGCACCGTGTTCATGGTCGACGCCTTCTCCATGCTGAAGAAGCCGGCGTTCCTGATCTTCATCGTCTGCTCCACGCTCATCTGCATTCCCCTGGCGTACTATTACGCGTTCACCTCCACCTTCCTGAGCAATGTCGGGTTCGTGGCGGCCGCGTCCACCATGTCCTTGGGCCAGATGTCGGAAATCATCTTCATGCTCCTGGTTCCCTTCTTCATGCGCCGTCTCGGCGTCAAGTACATGATCCTGGTGGGCATGCTCGCCTGGGTGGTCCGTTACGGCCTGTTCGCCTTGGGCGCCCCGTCCCAGGTGGCCTGGATGCTGTTCGGCGGCATCATCATGCATGGCGTGTGCTATGATTTCTTCTTCGTCACCGGCTTCATGTATACGGACAAGCTGGCCTCCAAGGACATCAAGGGCCAGGCCCAGAGCATGTTGGTCTTCTTCACCCAAGGCCTCGGCATGTTCTTCGGTTTCAAGGTGGCCGGCGCCAAATTCGCCGCGGTCGCCCCGCAGTATACGGCCCTGGACACGGCCATCAAGACCAGCCATCCGGCGGAGAACCTCAGCTTCCTGCAATCCTTCGGTCGCATGTTCTCCGTGGACAAGCTGACGGTCGATCCGACCCTTATCTCCACGGCCATGAACGCCTGGAAGTCCTTCTGGATTTTCCCGGCCATCATGGCGGGCGCCATCGCAGTGCTCTTCTTCGCGGGCTTCTGGGATAAGGCGGAAGTGGTAGAGGAAAAGGTAGTGAAGCGTGAACCCGTGGGTTCGCGCGCCTGAGCGGCGACCGGCTCATTAACAGGTTTGAAATCGGACCTAAATAAAATCCCCGGGTCGCATGACCCGGGGATTTTTCGATCCATGATTCCGGTCCGCGCCCGGCTGTGCCTAAACCTATCAGGTCGCGGAGACGGTCGGAGAGCGACTCCCTAGGGCTCGCCGGTGGCAGGCGTAAGCACCCTTTCACCCGGGTCCGCGCCCGAATGGGTCACCTGGGTTTCCTTGGCTTCCACGTACACCTCGTCGACATAGGGATGGCAAGCGGAGCCGTCCTCCGGAGTGAACTTGATGGCCGTGTCCTGCATCTTGGCTCCCAACTCGCGCTCGAAGGATTGCTTCCATTCCGGATCGACCAGGCGGAAACTGACGGTCGCCGCATAGTCCAGGGTGCTTTCCAACCTCAACTCCATTTTGGCGCCACTGGTCCGGCACTCATTGGCGATCTTGAAGTAGAAGCGGATGCCCTGGTTTTCCCCGGCGAACTGCCAGCGGGACGGCGTATCCGCGGGAGCGGCGATAAGATGCGACAAGGCCCCCAGAGCCACAGCTGCGATCAATCGGTTCATACTACCTCCTGCCCACCGGCATTACTACCCAAGTCCCAACTTACCTTTTTGGGATGCTTTACCCCCATCATTACATATATATGCGCTCTCAATCTGGAAGCTTCCCGCGAAATCAGCCGAATTTCAGGGGTGCCGGCCACGATTTTAGGACCGTATCCGAATCTCCTGAGGAGAAATCGTGACGACAGGTACAAGATCAGCTCCAGCCGGTGGGGTCGCTCGATCTCCTGGAGGTCCCTTTGCAGGCGGCTTTCGGCGGTTCCGGTTAATTGTATTTTTGCACCTCTCCGTCATTTTGAAGGGTTCTGGATGAAAACTGCCGTACTCGTCGTCAATCTGGGCACCCCTGACGCCCCGTCCCCGTCCAAGGTCCGGCGCTATCTCCGCGAATTCCTGAGCGACCCCCGCGTCATCGACATCCCTGCCCTGGGCCGTTGGCTGTTGTTGAACCTGATCATCCTCCCTTTCCGACCGCGTAAATCCGCCGAGGCCTATGAAAAGATCTGGACCGCCGCCGGTTCGCCACTGCTCGAACATACCCGCGCCTTCACGGAAAAACTCCGCGCCGCCTTGCCCAAAGAGTATGGCGTGGACTTCGCGATGCGTTACGGGAATCCCTCCCTGGAATCCAAACTTGACGAGTTGCTGTCGCGCTCGCCGGAAGAGCTGATCCTGTTCCCGATGTACCCGCAATATTCCTCCGCCTCCACCGGATCCACCCTCGAGAAGATCTATGCGTTGTTGCAGGGCCGCTGGAACGTCCCTTCCGTGCGCACCATCGGACCCTTCCATGGAGATGCGGGATTTCTCGATGCCTGCGCCGCCATGGGCCGTCCGTATCTGGAATCCGTCGCGCCCGATCATATCCTCTTCAGCTATCACGGCCTGCCGGAACGCCAGATACGCAAGGGCGAAAGCCTGGAAGGCCATTGCCTCAAGGCCGACGACTCCTGCTGCGCGAGCCTGACGTGGAAGAACAATTACTGTTACCGCGCCCAATGCTTCGAAACGTCCCGGCAGCTTGCGCGGCGCTTGGGCCTTTCGCCCGCGCAATACACGGTGTGCTTTCAGTCGCGCTTGGGTCGCACTCCGTGGATCAAACCCTATACGGATCTGATGCTCACCGGACTCGGCCAACAGGGGAAGAAGAATCTCCTGGTATTCGAACCCTCCTTCACAGCCGATTGTCTTGAGACGTTGGAGGAAATCACGCTTCGCGGACAGGCGACTTTTCTGGAAGCGGGCGGACGCAAATTGACGCTCGTACCCAGCCTCAACAGTTCCGATGCCTGGGTCAAGGCTGCGCGCGATATCGTGCTGCGGACCCCGTAGGCATTGGGCGTTTTCCCATTTTTTGACCAGGTCAAAAAGAAAAAAAGAAAAGTTGCTGCATTACCGTTGACGGAGTTTGAGTCGCGAAGTATCTTATCCGTCCCGCCCGATAAAAAGGGTGGGAACCGGAGGCCTTTGAGTCCCGGAAGCTCTTTGAGAGAAGAATCAGGAACAAGCAGTAAATCACAGTAGAGCGGGAGCTCTGAGTGAGTGGAGAAACCTAACGGTTTCTCTTGGCCACTTGGAGTCGATGCCCTGTCATCAGAAGGTTTGCTCAAAGGGAAGTGGAGCGGGTCGCAAGACTCGTGAAGCAACTCGGGCAGACCTAGAGTAGAAACCACATCGGCTAGCCAGCCGAAGGTTTCGCTCCAAAGATTTCATAAATAATCTATGGAGAGTTTGATCCTGGCTCAGAACGAACGTTGATGGCGTGCCTCATACATGCAAGTCGAGCGCCCCGCAAGGGGAGCGGCGGACGGGTGAGTAACACGTAAAGAATCTGCCCTGAAGCGGGGAATAACTATCCCAACGGATAGCTAATACCGCATAATGATGGAGAAGGCATCTTCTCTTCTCAAAAGGCTTCGGCCACTTCAGGATGACTTTGCGTCCCATTAGCTTGTTGGCGGGGTAACGGCCCACCAAGGCTACGATGGGTATCCGGCCTGAGAGGGTGTACGGACACATTGGGACTGAGATACGGCCCAGACTCCTACGGGAGGCAGCAGTAGGGAATTTTGCGCAATGGGGGAAACCCTGACGCAGCAACGCCATGTGTGGGATGAAGCATTTCGGTGGGTAAACCACTGTCAGCGGGGAATAAACGGCAGCTTCGGGCTGCTTTGAATGTACCCGCAAAGGAAGCCCCGGCTAACTTCGTGCCAGCAGCCGCGGTAATACGAGGGGGGCAAATGTTGTTCGGAATCACTGGGCGTAAAGGGAGCGTAGGCGGGTTTTTAAGTTAGGTGTTTAATCCCGGGGCCCAACCCCGGACCGGCACTTAAAACTGGGAATCTTGAATAGTGGAGAGGTCGGTGGAATTGGGGGTGTAGCGGTGGAATGCGTAGAGATCCCCAAGAACACCAGTTGCGAAGGCGGCCGACTGGACACATATTGACGCTGAGGCTCGAAAGCATGGGGAGCAAACAGGATTAGATACCCTGGTAGTCCATGCCATAAACGATGAATACTAGGTTTTGGGCCCGTCAACGGTCCAGAGCCGCAGCTAACGCGTTAAGTATTCCGCCTGGGGAGTACGGTCGCAAGACTGAAACTCAAAGGAATTGACGGGGGCCCGCACAAGCGGTGGAGCATGTGGTTTAATTCGACGCAACGCGAA
>OBEQ012578059.1_pt1 | contig 20970 bp, 18 predicted proteins | sample 1670901 | NCBI WGS metagenome assembly OBEQ01 (sample SAMEA104232315, study PRJEB22302) | groundwater metagenome | biome: forest; feature: aquifer; material: groundwater | place: USA | collected 2011-08-07 | depth 5.4 m
GGTCACCCGGCCCGTGCCGGCGGGGCCCCGGCCGGAGCCGCGGGCGGCCGTCAGCCCGTCCCCGTCGGCGGCCGCCCGCTCGCCCCCGCCGACGGCCGGTTCCGGCATGCCCAGCGGGTCGGGCTTCAGCGGCCGGTGCTGCGCAGTGTCGCCATCGCCACGGTGACCGTGCTCGCCGCCACGGCCGTCGGATTCCAACTCTCGGCGGCCGCCGCACGGCCGGTGCAGACGGTTCCGGTCGACGCCGGCCCGGCCCAGAACCTCGGCCCGATCGCCGCGGCCACGCCGACCGCCTCCGGGCGTCCCACACCCGGCCCGCAGCCGATCCAGTGGCCACCCGGGCCGCAGCAACTCGTCATCTTCGGCGACTCGCAGGGCATGACGCTGCTGATCAACCGACCCGCTGACCTTGGCAGCTACTTCAACGCCACCGACGCCACCATCGAGGGGTGCGGGGTGCTCGTGGGCAGGGTGGCCAGCCGCAGCGGCGAGCGGCGCGACCTGAGCCCCACCTGCGACGGCTGGACGGCGCGCTGGGAGGCGTCGGCCAACCGGCTGCACCCGCACGTCGCACTGGTGATGATCGGGGCCTGGGAGGTCTTCGACCTGACCACCGCGGCCGGCACGCTGACCTTCGGGTCACCGCAGTGGGACGCCAACCTCACCGCCGCCCTGCGCCAGGGGATCGGGGTACTGCGCAAGTCCGGTGCCACCGTCGCGCTGGCGCTGCTGCCGTGCTACCGCCCGGTCCGGGCCAGCGCCGGGTACTGGCCGGAGCGCGGGGACGACCAACGTACCCGGCACATCAACGACGTACTGCTCGACGTGGCGGTCGCCGAGCCGTCCGGGGTGTACGTGGTCCAGCCGCCCGGCGAGTTCTGTACCGACCCGACGATCTCCACCAGCCTGAGCTACCGCTGGGACGGGGTGCACTATTACAAGCCCGGGGCTGCCCTGTACTTCCACGCGGCCCTGCCCCAACTACTCGCGCTGGTGGCCTGACCGCGCGTCGACGCCGGCTGGTACCGCCGCCAGCACCGCCGCCTCGACCGTTGCCCGCTGCGCCGGGTCATCCCAGGAGCCCACCAGGTAGAACGCGTCCACCACGTCGGCACCCAACGTGGAGAGCCGGGTCGCCCGGACGTTGGCGCCAGCCGTCGACAGCGCGTGCGCCACCCGGAACAGCAGCCCGGGCGAGTCCGTGGCGCGCAGTTCCAGCACCGCGGCACCGGTCGCCGGCTGCCACACCACCCGGGGCGCAGCGCCGCCCACCCCGGACCCGGCGCGCGCCGCGGCCGATCCCGTTGCGGTGGAGCGCGTCGCCGTGGGCCGGCGGGCGGAGCGCTCCCGGGCGGCCAGCTTGGAGGCGACATCCAGCTCGCCGGTGGCGGCCCGGCGCAGGTCCGCAGCGAGCGCCACGGCGTCGGGCGCCGTACCGTAGCGCGGCTGGACCGCGCAGGAGAGCGTGGCCACATCGTCCACAGTGGAGGTATCAGCGGCGACGACTTCGAGGCGGTGCAGGGCCAGGCAGCCGGCGACCCCGGCGAGCAACCCCACCCGGTCCAGGGCGATCACCTCCACCCGATCCGCGCTGACCCGCACCTGCGGCAGCGGGCCGGATATCGCCGGTGCCGCGGCTGTGGGCAGCGGGGGTACCTCACCGGTGTCCAGCGCCCGGCCGACCCGCTCGACGAGCTCGGCGACGAGCCGCCCCTTCCACCCCGACCAGGCAGCGGGCCCGGTGGCGGCGGCGTCGGCGCGGGCCACCGCGTACAGCAGCCCCAGCGTGTCGGCGTCGCCGACCTGCTCCGCGACGGCGGCGATCGTCACCGGGTCGGCCAGGTCCCGCCGGGTCGCGGTCTCCGGCAGCAGCAGGTGCAGCAGCACCACCTTCTCCACCAGGGCGACGTCGGGCTCGTCCAGCCCGAGCCGGCGCGCGATCGAACCGGCGATCGGCGCACCGACCACGCTGTGGTTGCCGGGTAGTCCCTTGCCGATGTCGTGCAGCAGCCCGCAGAGCACCAGCAGGTCCGGGCGGGCCACCTCACGGCTGTACCGGGCAGCCCGGCAGGCGGTCTCGACGAGGTGCCGGTCGACGGTGTACAGGTGCACCGGGTTGTGCTGTGGTGCGCTGCGTACCCGGGCCCACTCCGGCAGCCAGGTGGTGACCAGGCCGTACCGGCAGCACGCCTCCCAGACCGCCACCAGCGCCGGCCCACTGCCCAGCAGGGTGAGGAAGGTGTCCCGGGCCGGCGCCGGCCAGGGCACCGGAAGCGGCGCACCGAAGGATGCCAGCCACTCCAGCGTGGGGCGGGCGATCGGCAGTCCGGCGCGCGCGGCGGCCGCCGCGACCCGGAGCGAGAGCGTGGGATCCGGGTGCGCGCCCACCGCGGCCCGGGCCAGTACCGCCTCGCCCCCGGACTCCACCACATCGCGGGCCAGCGGCCGGCGCGCCACCGACCGGCGGGCACCCTGCGTACTCCGTCCGACCAGCCAGCGGTCCACCGCGCGCCAGGCGTCGTCGACGGCGTACGCGAGGGTCCGGCCCGACTCGGAGACCCGACGCAACAGGTCGTCCGGACCGGTCTGCGGATCCATGAAGTCGAGCAGCCGGGCCACCTCGATGCGGTCCTGGGCCAGCAGCCGGTCGGCGCGGCGCCCAGTGGCGACGTGCAGTGCGTCGCGGGTGTCGAGCAGCCACCGCTGCGCCGCCCGGGCCGCCGGACGGGTGGCGTCGGCGACCCCGGAGTAGCCGATGCCGCGCAGCACCCCCATGTCGCGCAGTCCGCCGCGGGCCTCCTTGAGGTCACCCTCGAGCAGGAAAGCCAGCTCGCCGTGGGTCTCCCAGCGCTTCTCGGTCAGTTCACGCAGGGCGACCATCGCCTGGGGCGCGTCGCGACGCCACTGGGCCAGCACCTGGGTGTGCAGCCGGGCGGCGAGGTCCGCGTCACCGACCACCAGCCGGGCATCCAGCAGCCCGAGCGCCGCCTTCACGTCGGTGTGCGCGACTTCGAGCGCCTCGTCGACGGTACGCACGGAGTGGTCCAGCTTCGCGCGGGAGTCCCAGATCGGATACCACACCTGCGCGGCAAGAGCCTGGACGTCGGCGACGCCGCTGTGCAGGAGCACCAGGTCGAGGTCGCTGTGCGGGGCGCACTCGCGCCGGCCGAGCCCGCCGACGGCGACCAGTGCCACTCCGGGCAGCGGGGGCAGCAGACCGCTGAGCCACGCATCCAGCGCCCCGGCGCGGGCTTCCCGGGCGCCGGCACCGACCCCGCTCTGCGCGGCCACGGCGTCGGGCTGCCCCGCCTCGGACGCGGCGGTGCCGGCGGGCATACTGCCCGCCGGCACCGCTTCATCACTTGTCACCGGCTGCGCTACTACAGTGCGTCGAGCCCGCGCTCACCGGTACGTACCCGGACCACCTCGTCCACCGGGGTGACCCAGACCTTGCCATCGCCGATCTTGCCGGTACGGGCCGCCGTGACGATCCCGTCGACAACCTTCTCCAGGTCGGTCTCGTCGGTGACGATCTCAACCTTGATCTTCGGCACGAACTCCACCGTGTACTCCGCACCGCGGTAAACCTCGGTGTGGCCCTTCTGACGGCCGTACCCCTGAACCTCGCTGACGGTCAGTCCAGCGACGCCGAGGGCGTGCAGGGCTTCCTTCACCGCGTCGAGCTGGTACGGCTTGATGACCGCGGTCACCAGTTTCATGCTCATACCTCCATCACCCCCGTGCGCTAACCGGCGACCTGTTCGCTGACCTTCGGTGCTGCCCCATCTGCCTTGGCTGCACCCACGCCAGCCTGGGCAAAGGCACCGCCGCCCCCACCGGCGGGAACAAGATCGTACCCGCTTTCCGCGTGCTCGGCGACATCGATCCCCTCGAGTTCAGCCTCGGGCTTGACCCGGAAGCCGATCGTCATGTTGATCAAATAGCCGAGGAGCAACGCGACCGTGAAGGAGAACACGGTGACGATGCCACTGGCCTCGAACTGCCGCACGAGCTGGGTCGCGCCCCCGCCGTAGAACAGACCGTTGCTGGCAAGGCCGTCGCCGATGTAGGACGAGTTGACCGTCGCGGTGGCGGCGAAGCCGATCGACAACGAGCCGATCCATCCACCGACAAAGTGCACGCCGACCACGTCGAGCGAGTCGTCGAAACCCAACTTGTACTTCAGGCCGACCGCCAGCGCACAGACCGCACCGGCGACGAGGCCCAGCACCACGGAGGCGCCCGGTGTGATGAAACCACAGGCCGGGGTGATCGCGACCAAGCCGGCGACCGCACCGGACGAGGCACCGACCATGGTCGGCTTGCCGTCCCGGATCCACTCGACGATGATCCAGCCGAGCAGCGCGGCGGCCGTGGCCACCTGGGTGTTCACGAACGCGACCGCGGTGACCCGGTCAGCGGTGATCTCCGAGCCGGCGTTGAAGCCGAACCAGCCGAACCAGAGCAGGCCGGCACCGAGCGCCACCATCGGCACGTTGTGCGGCTTGAAACTCTCCTTGGGCCAGCCGACCCGCTTGCCGAGAACGATCGCCAGGGCAAGCGCCGCAGAACCGGCGTTGATGTGCACCGCGGTACCACCGGCGAAGTCCAGCGCGTGGATCTTGGCTGCAATGAAGCCGCCACCCCAGATCCAGTGCGCCACCGGAACGTACACCACGGTGAACCAGCCGGCCGCGAAGACCAGCCAGCCGGCAAACTTGGCCCGATCCGAGATCGCACCGCTGATCAGGGCGACCGTGATGATGGCGAACATCATCTGGAAGGCGAGCACGACATAGGTCGGGATGCCGGTGACGGGCACACCCTGGGCGTTGGCGCCCAGCCACAGTTCCTGGATGAACGTCTTATTACCCAGGTACGTGGTGAAACTGCCAATCCAGTCGTTGAGCTTGTCGGCCGTGCCGTCAGCGCCGGTGTGCGTACCGAACGCGAAGCTGAACCCGTACATCAGCCAGAGCACTGAGACGAGCCCGATACACGAGAAGCTCATCATCATCATGTTGAGCACGCTCTTGGACCGGTTCAGGCCACCATAGAACAGCGCCAGACCGGGGGTCATGAGCAAGACGAGCGCTGACGACGCCAGCAACCAGGCGGTATTGCCGGTATCGACCGTCGTCGCGTCAGCGAGCACGAGCGGCACGCTGCCCTCCTAGGTGTAGGTTCCTCCAGCCGGCGGCCCGGGCCACGCTGCCCGACCTGCCGGATTGCGCGCAATGTTGAGGCGCAGCTGTTTCACAGACCTGCCCGACTCGGTTTCCAACAGATTTCCGCGTGTTTCGAGCATGTGACGAATGCGGCCGGCACGCTCAGATCCACGTGTGAGATGCACCACGGTGAAGGTACCGGTACAACGGGTCACCGCTGCCTCAGACCATCAGGACAACCAGTAACCCGACCAGCACCAACGCCCCCAGTACCAGGCCCACCTCGATGAATGCGGTGTCCCGGGGAGCCGCCACCAACCGGTCCCACCAGACCCGGGGCTGCAGCCGCGCCCGCCAGGCGTGCCGGTCGGCGGGTGCGGCGTGCGAACCCCGCGGGGCCGCCGGCGTGGCGCGCGAACGCCGCGCACTGGTCGGCGCGGCGGACGAACCCCGCGGCGCGGCAGACTCCGCGGGCGCATCCCACAAGCTGGGCGACTTGGCGCGGGTACCCGACGGGTCGGACGCCTCCGCGCGTCGGGCACCTGGCGAACCGGGCGCCCCGGCCCGGGATCGCGAGCGGAACACCGCCCGCGAGCCCGGGCGCTGGAGCGGCACCCCGGCGAAGGGCCAGCTCCTGGCGTTGGTGGCGTTGCTGACATCAGGGTCAGCGCCGGCCGCCGGCTCCCGGGGCATGGCGAAGAGGACGGTGTCCGCGGCGACCATCTCCAGGTAGCGGCGACGGCGCACCGGATCGAGCAGGATGTCGGAGGCCGCAGTGACCATCTGCGTCTTGTGCAGGTCACCGCCGGGCAGATCGGGATGCAGTTGCCGGAGTAGACGCCGTCGCGCCTTGCGGACTTCGTCGTCGTTTGCGCCGCGGGCAAGCCCGAGGATCGCAAACGGATCCTCCCCGCCAAGCTCTCCGAACGAGGGCTGACTCATGCCGCGGATTCCCCATCGTGAGGCCGGCCACGGGCGGCACCCTGCAAATGCCACGCATGAATACCGACTCGGCGAACTATGTCAAACTCGTCGAACTCTGGCCCCGGGCACACCCTACCGTAGGGAGTATTCCAGCACGTGCCGCTCATAGTCGATGAGTCTCAGATCGCGGACAGGGCGACGGAGGTGTCCCTTATGGACAATCCGTACAAACGCCGGGTCGCCTGCGGCCGCCATCCGCCGGATTCCCTCGATGTGGTCGACGATGCGCTTGCGGATGGTACGCACCAGCCGGTGCCGGTCCCGTGGGGTGAGCCCGTACGCGTCGGCGAACATCCGCAGCCGCCGGGGCCGGTTCGGGCGTTTCCAGCCCAGCGTGTACGAATCGCGGTCGGAGAAGAGCGGCACCCAGGTCCACGCCGCGTACGCCACGTCGTAGATCCGCGCCCCGGGCGAGGCGAGGTCGAAGTCGATCAGCGCGAGGGTGCCGTCCGGGCGCCAGATCACGTTGTGCGGGGCCGCGTCGTGGTGGCAGATCACCTCGGTATCCGGCGGCGGCGGGCCGAACGAACGCCAGACCGCACCGGGCGCCGGACGGAAGCCGTACTGCCCGTCGTGGAACAGCCGCAGCATCTGCGCCACGGTCACCAACGCCTCGTCGGTGACCCAGTGCGGGGCCAGAGGGTACTCGCCGCACTCCCCCTCGACGAACGACAGAACCTCGCGGCCCCGCTCATCCATCCCCAGCACCCGGGGTGCACCGCTGAAGCCCACGTACTCCAGGTGGCGCAGCAGGGCGTGTACGGACGGCGTCCACGGGCCGGCGTTGCGCCGTACCGTCTCACCGACCCGTACCACCGTGGAGGTGTTCCCGCCGAGGAGCGGGATCTCCTGCTGGGTCACGCCGCTCGGGCCTCCTGGTGTCGGGCGCTGGATCCGTCAGCGCGCTGAGCTAACTGTTGCAGTCATTGTGCGGAGCCACCGCCAAGGCGTCCAATGCCGACCCAGCGTGGCGGGAACCCGCTACGCCTCGGTACCCAGCAACGCCTCGACGAACTGGACCGGGTCAAAAGGGGCCAGATCGTCCGGACCCTCGCCGAGCCCGACCAGCTTGACCGGGATGCCGAGCTGGCGCTGCACCGCGATCACGATCCCCCCTTTGGCCGTACCGTCGAGCTTCGTCAACACCACCCCGGTCACCTCGGCCACCTCGGTGAAGACCCGCGCCTGCTCCAGGCCGTTCTGGCCGGTGGTCGCGTCGAGCACGAGCAGGGTCTCGTCCACCGCGCCGTGCTTCTCCACGACCCGCTTGACCTTGCCCAACTCGTCCATCAGTCCGACCTTGTTCTGCAGCCGCCCGGCAGTGTCGACGAGCACGCTGTCCACCCCTGTCTCGATACCCCGCTTCACCGCATCGAAAGCGACCGACGCCGGATCCGCACCCTCGGCCCCGCGCACCAGCATGGCGCCGACCCGGCTGGCCCAGGTGGCGAGCTGGTCGGCGGCGGCTGCCCGGAACGTGTCCGCCGCACCCAGCAGCACGGTGTGGCCGTCAGCGACCAGGACCCTCGCGATCTTTCCGCAGGTGGTCGTCTTGCCGGAGCCGTTGACCCCGACGACGAGTACCACCGCCGGCCGGCCGTCGTGCGGGGTGACCTTCAGTGAACGGTCCAGGCCCGGTTCGAGAGCCGCGACCAGCTCCTCGGCGAGCATCGTGCGCAGCCCGGCAGCGGACGCGGTGCCGAGCACCCGGGCCCGCTCCCGTAGCCGCTCGACGATGACCCGGGTCGCGTCCACCCCGACGTCTGCGGTGATCAGCGTCTCCTCGATCTCGTCCCAGGTCTCGTCGTCGAGCTTGTCCCTGGCCAGCAGCGCCAGCAGGCTCCGGCCGACGACGTTCTGTGAACGGGCCAGCCGGGCACGCAGCCGGACCATCCGACCGGCGACCGGCTCGGGTACCTCAACCGGGGGCGCGAGCCCGACCGGCTCGGGTACCTCAACCGGGGGCACGAGCTCCCCAGGGCGCGCTGGCTCGGTCCGCGGGGGCGCCACCGCTGTCGGGGGTTCGGCGACAACGGGGGTACCCGCGGCCGGCCCCGCCCCGGGTGGCGCCGACACCGGCGGTGGGCCTGGACGGCGGCGCAGCCGGGGTGCGAGCAGCCCGGCCACCACGAGCAACGCCACAACAGCCAGCAGCACAGCGACGATGACGGAGGGTTCCATGCCGAAATCCTGACAGAGGCCGCCCAGCGGCGCGGCGCCCGGCCCGGATTCAGCTCACGCGCCGGTGAAGACGCACTGTCCGCCAGCTAGGCCGCGACGTCCTCGTCGCGCCGCAGCCGCTGGCTGATCACCTCGGTGACGCCGTTGCGCATGGTCACGCCGTAGAGCGCATCGGCGACCTCCATGGTGCGCTTCTGGTGCGTCACGATGAGCAGCTGGCTCTTCTCCCGCAGCTGCTCCATCAACGTGATCAGCCGACCCAGGTTGACGTCGTCGAGGGCGGCCTCGACCTCGTCCATGATGTAGAACGGGCTGGGCCGGGCCCGGAAGATCGCCACGAGCATGGCCACCGCGGTCAGCGAACGCTCACCCCCGGAGAGCAGCGAGAGCCGCTTGATCTTCTTGCCGGGCGGGCGTGCCTCGACCTCCACACCGGTGGTCAGCATGTCATCGGGGTCGGTGAGGACCAGCCGGCCTTCGCCGCCCGGGAAGAGCACCTTGAAGACCTGCTCGAACTCGCGCGCGGTGTCCTCGTAGGCGCTGGCGAAGACCTCGAGAATCCGGTCGTCGACGTCCTTGACCACGGTCAGCAGGTCCCGCCGGGTCTTCTTGAGGTCCTCCAGCTGGTCGGAGAGGAACTTGAACCGCTCCTCCAGCGCCGCGAACTCCTCCAGCGCCAGCGGGTTCACCTTGCCGAGCAGGGCCAGCTCCCGATCAGCCTTGCCGGCGCGCTTCTCCTGGACCGCGCGGTCGAACGGCACCGGTGCAGGTGCGGGCACGCCGTCCGTCTCGGCCGCGACCAGTTCGGCGGAGGTGGGGGGTACCAACACCTCGGGCCCGTACTCGGCGAGCAGGGTCTCCAGGGTGAGCGAGTAGTCCTCGGCGGTCTTGGCCTCCAGCTGTTCGATGCGCAGCCGCTGCTCAGCCCGGGCCACCTCATCGCGGTGCACCGCGCTGGTGAGCCGCTCCAGGTCGGCGTAGCACTGCTTGGCTGCGCCCCGTACCTTGAGCAGCTCCGCCTCGCGAGCGGACCGGCCCTCAGCCACAGCGGCGCGCTCGGCGCCGGCCGTGGCCAGCGACCCCCCGATCGCGGCGAGCCCCTGCTCGGCACCGAGCACGACCACCCGGGCCAGGGCGGCACCGCGGGCCCGTGCGGCACGCCGCGCTGAGGCGCGTTCCCGGGCGGCCCGTTCGGCGGCGGCCTGACGGGCCAGCGCCTCCGCGCGCCCGGCCAGCGCCCCCACCCGCTCCTCGGCGGTACGCACCGCCAGGCGTACCTCCATCTCGTGTTGGCGGGCCTGGGGTACGGCCCCGGCCAGTTCGTCGCGCTCGCCGGTGGACGGATCGGCGTCGATCGGCGTCTCCTCGGCCAGCCGCAGTCGCTCCTCCAGCTCAGCCAGGCCGGTCAGGCTGGCTTCGCGGGCGGACTCGGCCCGGGCCTCGGATTCGGCGAGCCGGTCAGCCTCGGCCCCCGCCGACCTCGCCGCGCCGCCGAGCTCGGCGAGCTTACGGGCGGCCGCGTTACGCTCCCCCTCGGCCTGCTTCTTCGCGCCGTGGGCGGTGCTCATCTGCTCCTTGGCTGCGGTCACGGCATCCCGGGCGACCTCCAGCCGGGAGTGCAGGCCGGCGACCCGCTCCTCGGCTTCGGCCCGCTTGGTCCGGGCCTCCTCGACGGCAGCCTGGACCTCGATGAAGCTCGGTTGCCGGCCCGAGCCGCCCGCCGCCGAGTACGCCCCCAGCACGTCCCCGTCAGGTGTGACCGCCCGCAGCGTGGGCGCGTACGAAATAATCTTGCGCGCCACGTCCAGGTCGGCAGCGAAAACGACATCGCGCAGCGCCCGGTTCAGCGCCGGGCGCAGCTCATCCGGGGCCTCGACCAGGTCGACCGCCCAGCGGGCACCTTCGGGCAGCGCCGGCCGCTCCGCCCCGGCGCCCGGTTCGGCGCCGGTCGCCGCGGAGGCCACCAGTAGCGCCGCCCGGCCCCCGTCTTCGGCCTTGAGCAGCTCGAACGCGGCGACCGCCCCATCGACGTCGCGGACGGCCACCGCATCGGCCAACGCTCCCAGGGCTGCGGCGAGTGCGGCTTCGTGCCCGGGCGCCACGCTCAACAGCGCCGCAACGCTGCCGAGCAGCCCCGGCACCCGATCAGCCGTAGCGAGCAGGGCGCCCGCGCCGTCCTTGCGCCGCAGGCCCATGCCGAGCGCCTCTTCGCGGGCCTTCCACTGGGTAGCTTCGCGCTCCGCTGCGCGCTCGGCGTCACCGAGCTCCCTGACTGCCGCAGCTGCCGCGTCGTGTACGGCGACAGCTTGGTGGTGGCGCGCCTCAAGGTCGGCGTCGTCCCGGTCGGCCGCTGTCGCACCGGCAGCCTGCGCGTCGTACTCGCCCTGCGCCTTCTCGGCACGCAGCCGCGCCTCGGCGTGGGCCGCGGAGAGTCGTTCGATCTCGTCACCGGAGGCGTGCGCCCGGCTCCGGGCGGACTCCACCCGGCCACGCAGCTGGGCCAGCCCCTCCCGCCGGTCGGCGATCGCCTTGTGTGCGGCAACCAGCGCGTGCTCGGCCGCGGCGAGACCCTTTTCCAGCCCCTGGCGCCGCTGGACCGCCTCCGTCAGGCGGGTCTGGGCCTCCAGCAGCTCCGCGCGCAGCGCCTCCTCCTGCTCCCGGACGGTCTCCGCCTCGGCCGCCAACTGCTCGGGGTCGCGACCCGGCCGCTCCTCGTCGGGCGTACTCAGGTGGCGCAGCCGCTCGCTGGAGAGCTGGTGGATCGAGCGGAACCGCTCCTGCAGGGCGGAGAGCTGATACCAGGTCTGCTGGGCGCGCTCGAGCACCGGAGCGTCCTGCGCGTGGGCGGCCTCCAGAAACGCCAGCCGGGCGTCGACCTCGGCGACCTGGGCCTCGACCTGCTCACGGCGTTGGCGCAGCGCGGTCTCGTCGGCGATCTCCTGGTCCAGGGTGGACCGCAGCGTGGTCAGGTCGTCGGCGAGCAGCCGCAGTCGGGAGTCGCGCAGGTCGGACTGGATCCCGGCAGCCCGGCGGGCCACCTCGGCCTGCCGGCCGAGCGGCTTGAGCTGGCGGCGCAGCTCCGCGGTCAGATCGGTGAGCCGGTTGAGGTTGATCTGCATCGCGTCAAGCTTGCGCAGTGCCTTTTCCTTGCGCTTGCGGTGCTTGAGGACGCCGGCCGCCTCCTCGATGAATGCCCGACGATCCTCGGGCTTGGCGTGCAGGACCGCATCGAGCTGCCCCTGCCCGACAATCACGTGCATTTCCCGGCCGATGCCGGAGTCGGAGAGCAGCTCCTGGATGTCCAGCAAACGGCACTGGCTGCCGTTGATCTCGTACTCGCTCTCACCCGAACGGAACATCCGGCGAGTGATCGAGACTTCGGTGTAGTCGATCGGCAGGGCGCCGTCGGTGTTGTCGATCGTGAGGGTGACCTCGGCGCGACCCAGCGGAGCCCGGCCGGCGGTACCGGCGAAGATCACGTCTTCCATCTTGCCGCCACGCAGCGCCTTGGCACCCTGCTCGCCGAGGACCCAGGCGATCGCGTCGACCACGTTGGACTTGCCTGAGCCGTTGGGGCCGACCACGCAGGTGATGCCCGGCTCGAGCTTCAGCATCGTGGCGGATGCGAACGACTTGAAGCCCTTGATCGTCAGACTCTTGAGATACACGGATCTCCGGACGTCGTAGGGTCAGCTCCCCGGCGAGGGTACCCCGGCAGAGATACCCGCCCCCGGCAACGCCACACCGCTCGATAGTCATGATCAAACACAGTTACGCGCCGATTACCCGAGGTGATCGGCGCGAGGGGGGCGGGGGTGCTGACGACTATGGAAGTGGGAAGGAAGACATCACCCGCCCGGGCCTGCCGGGCGGGTGACGGCCAACGCCGTCGGTCAGGCCAGCGCGGGCTCGGGCAGGCGGAAGAGATCATCTTCCGAGACAGCCGCAGCAAGCCGGTCATTCTCCGCCCTGAGTCGAGCTACCTCGAACTCGAGCGTCCGTACCTTCGCACGTAGCTGCGTGACCTCGTCGAGCATGCGCCGATCTGGCGCGCTGCCCACGTGGCCGAACAGGGCCTTCGCCATATCGTCTCCTCGTGATGCGCAGCCGGTGCAGCCGGCTGACGCTTGACCAGTAGTTTCGCGACCCTGCGCTCGGGCAAAAAGGGCGCGACTGGCGACCTTCCTATAGTCCGTCGCCGGGGCAGCAGAAGTCAAGCGGCCACCCCTACCAGCGAAAATGCAACCGTCGCCGGGCGAGGAGGGCGGCCTCGGCATCAGCGCCGAGGCCCTTCCGGGACCCGAACGTCGGCACGCACGACCCCGGCCGGAGCCCAGCCCAGGACCCGAACGTCGGCACGCACGACCCGGCCGGAGCCCGGCTTGAGACCCGCCTTGGGACCCGAGCATCGGCGCGCACCGGTTGCTGGTGCCCGGCGGGAACGCGTAGCCTCGGGCCCGGTTGCCCCTGCCGACCCGCACTGGGAGGCGAGCCCGTGTCCTCCGTGCCTCATCGCAGCACCACCGGCGCGGCCACCGCACACACCACGGCCTTGCCGATCATGAGGCCCGACCCGGCCCGCGGACCCGACCCGCGTCGGCGGCCGGGCCCGATCGGAATCGCGATCATTGTGGCCACCATCCTTGCCGCCTTCGGTCTGGGCGCAGCGCTGTTCTCACCGATCCTGGCAGCCCGCTCGGGCAGCCCCGCCGGGCAGCCGGCCAGGTCCGCACCGGCGATCGGCGGGCCGCCGGTGATTTCCTCCGAGTCCCCGAGCGCCGAGCCATCGACCAGTTCGGCAGCGTCCGTTGCGGGGAACACCGCGCTGGAGGACGCCGCGGTGGACCTGATCAACACTGAACGGGCCAAGGCGCGCTGCCAGCCGCTCCGCGAGGACGAGAGGCTGCGTCAGGCCGCCCGCGGACACAGCACCGACCTCGCCGGTAGAGCTGACCGCAGCGGCAAGGACGCGGTGAGCCAAACCGGCAGCGACGGCAGCTCGTACGACGAACGGATCCGTGCGGCTGGGTATCCCGACCCGTTCGCCGAAGTCGTGGCCTCGGGCGTTCGTACCGCAAAGGACGCCTTGAGCGCTTGGACGCGCGGGAGGAACGACCGGGCCACGATCGTGGACTGCGCTGCCCGGGCGATCGGGGTGGGCGTGGTGGCCCGGCGCAGCGGCACCCTCTACTGGACCGCCGACTTCGGCAGCTGACTGTCCGAAGCCGCGCCACCTGCAGATGTTGGTGGCCTGTGGTTGCCCCGGCAACCATCGGCCGCCAGGATCTCCGGCGGCCCAGGGGGGCGGGACGGGCGGGGGGCGTTGGGGGCTAGGGCGTTGGGGGGCGGGGGCGGGGCTGGCAGCGGGGGCAGGAGTACGCCGACCGGTTCATGAACGGCTCGCGGCGTACCGGCGCACCGCAGCGGGTACACGGCTCGCCCGCGCGGCCGTAGACCGCCAGCGACCGGTCGAAGTACCCGCTTTCGCCGTTCACGTTGACGTACAGCGCGTCGAAGCTGGTACCGCCGGCTCGGATCGACTCGGTCAGCACATCCCGGACTGCTCCGATCAGGGCCCGCCCCTGCGGCCGGGTCAGCGCCGACGTCGGCCGCGCCCAGTGCAACCGGGCCCGCCACAGAGCCTCGTCGGCATAGATGTTGCCCACGCCGGAGATCAACGTCTGGTCCAACAGGGCCCGCTTGACCTGGGTGTTGCGCCGCTGCAGCGCAGTCAGGAAGTCGGAGTCCACGAAGAGCGGGTCGAGCGGGTCGAGCGCGATGTGGGCGATCTCGGCCGGCACCGGCGCACCACCCGGCGATACTGCGCCGTCCAGCAACACTGCACCGCCAGGCGATACCGAGAGTCCGCCGAAGGTGCGCTGGTCGACGAAGCGCAGCTGCGGCCCGCCGTCGCCGAACCGGAACCGGATCCGCAGGTGCGGGCCATCCGGAACATCGTCGGCGCAGAGCAGCAGCTGGCCGGACATGCCGAGGTGCCCGATGATGGCTGCCTCGTCGTCGAGCGGAAGCCAGAGGTACTTGCCGCGGCGGCGTACCCCCGTCACCGTGCGCCCGACGAGCGCATCGGCGAAATCGGCAGGTCCGGCGGCGTGCCGGCGTACCGCCCGGGGGTGGCGCCCCTCGACCGCGCCGATGGTGCGCCCGGTCACCCAGCGGTCCAGCCCCTGGCGGATCGTCTCGACCTCGGGCAACTCCGGCACTGACGGCTCCTGTGGACCACGCTGGCTCGGCGCAGCTGACGCCGCGCAGCGACCCCAGCCGCGCAGCAACCCAGAATAGTCTCAGATCGCGAAGTGCCACACGGTGAGCAGGTCGGAGCCGTACCAGAGCCCGAAGGCGCCGTACCCCAGGAGCACCAGCATGGCGGTGGACCTGCGGGCCCGCCCGAGCGCCACCGCCGCCGGTACCAGCAGCACGAAGACAGGTACCAGTAGGCGCGGCTTGGAGTGGTAGAAACCGGACTGGCCCAGCACCAGCACGAGGGCCAGCAGCCCGTACGCGACCAGTGGCGGCCAGAGCCGCATCGTCACGGTGAGCACGCCGCAGACCCCCGCGGCCACGAGCAGCAGCGACACGCTCAGCTCCACCCAGCCGTCACCGGACTGCAGGGAGTTCAGCACGAATCTGCCGATGGCGGCGCCGAAGTCGAAGGTGGAGCCCCAGCCGGCGGACTGGATGTCGAACCAGGCGTGCCAGCTGCCCCGCCGGAGCGCGACGAAGATCAGATATGCCGGTACCCCGGACAGGGCGAACCCCGCCGCGAGCACCGGGCGCCACCGCGGACGTCCACCCCGGCGCAGCTCCAGCCCGGCGGCCAGGGCGACGGCCACCCCGACGGCCACCCCGGTCGGCCGGGTCAGCCCGCAGAGGAAGGCCAGTGAGCTGGCGGTGAGCCAGGCCCGCCGGTACGCAGCGAGCAGCGCCCCTGCGGCCAGCGCCACGAACAGGCCCTCGGAGTACGCCATGGAGAGCACCAACGACATTGGCTGGGCGCAGAAGAGCGCACAGAGCGCGGCCCCCACCCGCGCGTCGTAGAGCCGGGTACCCAGGGCGTAGACGACGGCCGCAGCGACCGCCGCGGCGAGCCAGGACGCCACCAGCGCCGCCGAGGCGTAGTCGAGCCGGGTCACCTCGTGCACCCCCCGGACCAGCAGGGGGTACGTCGGAAAGAACGCGAAACCCTCGAACCCCTGGTGCCCGTTGTGCCGGTACACGCCGTCCGGGTAGAACTGCTCGGCCACGGAGAGGTACCAGCCGCCGTCCCAGCGGACCAACTGATCGACGACCGGGGTTGAGCTCATCCAGCTGAGCACCAGAATCTGACCCAGCCGGCTCACGGCGTAGATCACCAGCGGTACACCGAGCCAGCTGAACCGCTCCAGCCGCCGGTCCCAGGTCGGCAGCGGCGTGGTGGCCGCGGCCGGGGTCCGGTCGGTCACGGCCACTGGTCAGTCCGCAGCGATCGCCGCGGCGGCACGCTCGGAAAGCTCCCGCCACGCTGCCTCGGCCGCGTGCTGCTCGGCCTCCTTCTTGCTGCGGCCCTCGACTCCGCCGTAGCGCTCGCCGGCCACCACGGCCCAGGCGGTGAAGGTCTTGGCGTGGTCCGGGCCGGCCTCCTCGATGCGGTACTCCGGAACGCCCAGCCCGAGCCCGGCGGTCAGCTCCTGCAGGCTGGTCTTCCAGTCCAGGGCGGCGCCGCGACCAGCGGCCTCAGCCATCAACGGGTCGAAGAGACGGTGGATCGAGGAGGTGGCGGTCCCCAGCCCGTGCTGCAGGTACACCGCGCCGAGCAGCGCCTCGAGCGTGTCGGCGAGGATGCTGGCCTTGTCCCGCCCCCCGGTCGACTCTTCGCCCTTGCCCAGCAGCAGGTACGGCCCCAGCCCGTATGGCCCGAGCCGGCGCGCCACGTCGGCGAGCGCCCGCATGTTGACCACGCTGGCGCGCAGCTTCGCCAGCTGCCCCTCGGGCAGATCAGGGTGGTTGTGGAACAGCGCCGTGGTCACCACGACGCCCAGCACCGAGTCGCCGAGGAACTCCAGCCGCTCGTTGGTGGGCAGCCCGCCGTTCTCGTAGGCGTACGACCGGTGGGTCAGCGCGCGACGCAGCAGATCCGGTTCGAAGGCCACCCCGAAGGCCGCCTCCAGGTGGGTCACCGCCGGCCGGGACCGGCCACGGTGTCCGTCCTCGCTCACGGTGCCATCCTTCGTTCGCGACTGCGGGGCTCGCTCCGCTCACTCCTCGCGCTCACCGTGCCATCCTTCGTTCGCGACTGCGGGGCTCGCTCCGCTCACTCCTCGCGCTCACCGGGCCATCCTTCGTTTTGGAAACGCCGAACTCCTCGTCGGCGACAGGAGCGCTGACGAGGAGGAGCGGAGCAGGGCCGGGATTCGTAGCGTCAGACCTGGACGATCTGACGGCCCTTGTACATGCCGCAGACACCGCAGGCCGCGTGCGGCAGCTTTGGCGAACGGCACTGGGGGCAGGCCACGGTGGCGACCACGGTCGCCTTCCATTGCGCCCGGCGCGAGCGGGTGTTGCTGCGCGACATCTTCCGCTTGGGGACGGCCACGGGTCTTACTCCTCTGCGGTCTTCATCGGTGACAGCTGGGAAAGCACTGCCCAGCGCGGATCCATCTGGCCGTGGCCGTGGTCGGCCGGCAGCTCGTCGCGAGGTACCCCACACTCGGGGCACAGCCCTGGGCAGTCCTGACGGCACAGCGGGTTGTTCGGCAGCGACAGCACCACCGTGTCCCGCAGTACCGGCTCCAGGTCGATCAGGTCGTCCATCAGCCGGCCCACCTCGTCGTCGTCAGACGTGACGTCCGTGACGCTGTCCGGGTACGCGTACAGCTCCTGGATCGACACGTCCACCATGGCGCTGATCGGACGCAGACAACGTCCACACTCCCCACTGAGCGGGCCGCTGACCGTGCCGGAGACGAGAACGCCTTCGGAAACGGACTCCAACCGCAGGTTCAGGGAGAGCTCGGCGCCGGGCGGCACACCGATCAGCTCCAGACCGAAGCCCTCCGGGGCGCACACCTTCTGTTGCACGACACGCATCACGCCCGGACGCCGGGGAAGGTCCGTGGTGCTCAGGACCAGCGGCGACCGGGGGTCGAGGCGGACATGCTGTTGGTGTGTCATCATCAGGCTCCAGCCACACAGGCCGTCGGACAGGTTACCCGAGGCGGGACCGCCTCGGCGAACCGGCCTCGGAACATTCTGGCTCGGCGCGTCCCACGACCGGTCCGGGCCGCCAGCGGTGGGAGCGCCGCAGGCCAGACTGGTCGAAGCCGAGCCGCGACCCAGAGCATTCTCAGAACGGCAGCGGGCGGGAATCCTCGTCGGACTGGAACGAGCCGATCTCCCGCAGGGCGTGCATCTTGTCCCGGCCCCGTTCGATCGAAGCGAGCGACCTGGTCAGGAACTGCTCGAAGTTGGCCAGCGCGGTGTCGACGTAGTCGTCGACCTCCTCACGGAGTCGCTGTGCCTCGGCCCGGGCGTCACCGACGATGCGAGAAGCCTCGTGCTCGGCGGAGACCACGATCTCGTTGATCGACACCAGTCGGGCGTGCTCGGCCTCGGCCTCCGCGATGATCCGGTCAGCCTCCCGCCGGCCGGCATCGATAATCTTGTCCCGCTCGTCGAGCAGCGCACTGGAGCGGCGCAGCTCGTTCGGAAGGTCGCCGCGCACCTGGTCGAGCAGGGCGACCAGGTCGCCACGGTCGATCATGCAGTTGCGCGACATCGGCACCGAACGGGCGCCCTCCACGAAGGCGATGATCTCGTCGATGCGGTCGAGTGGATCCACGTGCCCCTCACTTCTGTCACCCTCGGTGCTGCCCCTGCGATGCGCCCCCACCATGATGCAGTCCCGGGGCCCTGCGCGCGCGCGCCGCGCGTGGCGAGTGTCCGGTCAGCACCCGGCCGGGGGAAGTCCCCGGTCACCTGATCAGTTCGACCGGCGTAGCCGCTGGTAGAGCCGTGCGGCGACGGTCTCCGGTACATGAGCCACCACATCCCCGCCCCACTTCGCCACATCCTTGACCAGGCTGGAGGAGAGGAAGGAGTACTGCGGGTTGGTCGGCATGAACAGCGTCTCCACCCCGGTCAGGCCCAGGTTCATCTGAGCCATCTGCAGCTCGTAGTCGAAGTCACTCACCGCGCGCAGCCCCTTGACGACCACAGCGATGTCGTTGGCCAGGCAGAAGTCGACCAGCAGGCCCTGGAACGCTTCAACCTTGACGTTCGGGTAGACCCCGGTCACCTCCTGGAGCATCTCGATGCGCTCCTCCAGGCCGAACAGACCGGCCTTCGCGGGATTGATCAGCACCCCGACGACGACCTCGTCGTACAGCCGTGCGGCACGGCCGATGATGTCCAGGTGCCCGTTGGTCACCGGATCGAACGAGCCGGGGCAGACTGCACGCCTCATGATCGTCGACCGTACCAAACCGTCGTTTCGCCGTAGCGCCGAACACGCTCCGCCGTGATGGGCGACACCCACTCCAGCGAACCGCTGCGGGTGGAGCGCTCCACCGCGATGACGGCACCTGGCGCCAGCCACTGCTGGTTCGCCAGGGCGGTGAGCATCGCCGCGACCTCGGCATCGGGCAGCTCGTAGGGCGGATCGGCGAAGACGACGTCGTAGCGGGCGTCTGGCGCGGCGGCGAGGACCTGTGCCACCCGCCCGGTCACCAGCCGGACCGCCGAGGCGGCGCGGAGCGCGGCGACGTTGTCGCGGGCGATGCGGGCCGCGCGCGGGTCGGACTCGACGAGCAGTACGTGGGCCGCTCCGCGGGACAGCGCCTCGAGTCCCACCGCCCCGGAGCCGGCGTACAGGTCGGCGAAGCGCGCACCGGTCAGGTCGGTCAGCGCGTCCAGGGTGCTGAACAACGCCTCGCGTACCCGATCCGAGGTGGGGCGGGTACCCCGTCCGGGGGGCGTCATGAGCCGGCGCCCGCCGTGCAGCCCGGCGACGATCCGGCTCACCTGTGCCGACCCCCAACCGAACGGCCATACCCCGCTGTCATGTCAGGCACAGTACGTCACCCACTGGGCCGCAACTGGCCCACGACTGGAATGCCGCTATTAACCCGACACCGATCGAACCATCTCTGAGCGGACATCGTGTTTGGTGGCTTTTGCCGGAACAGAGATAAATAGCGATGGCCATTCGATCATGAACGCCGTAGCCATTCTCGTGTAGCTGCGCGATGACTCCCCGGAGTACCCACCGATCAGGGCTTCCCCAGTCCGAACATTGACCCCTATGCTTCCTCCGTTCGTCGCGGGGAAACACCCTCCGCGCCGCGTGTCGTTCCGCCCCGAGCACCGACCGACGAAACCCTCTTTGTTGGGAGTACCTGTTGCGACGCTTCCTCCCGTCCCCCCGGCGGCTTGGCACCGTGCTGGGCGCGGCCGCCATCGGCATCGCCGCAACCGTGGCGTTCGCCGCCCCGGCCGAAGCACACACCGCCTCGATCACCGCTTCGGCGGATTGTGATAAGAGCACCGGCGAGTGGGTGATCACCTGGACCGTGAACAACGACTACCACACGTCGATGACCCTCTCCAACGTGACCATCACCCCGGACAAGCCGATCACCGGTTCGGACATCAAGAACGGCACGGTCGTCCCGTCGACCGGAAGCCACAACGTGACGGGCAAGCAGCGCGTGCCCGGCAACACCACCAGCGCCAGTCTGTCGGTGACGGCCATCTGGTCCGTGGACGGCTACATCCAGCACCCGGCGCCGTACCAGAAGAGCCTCGGCGGAGTGCCGTGCACGCCGCCCCCGTCGCCGACGCCGTCAGCCTCCCCGTCGCCATCGCCGACGCCGACGCCGTCGGTGACTCCGTCCGCCCCGGCCTCCCCGACGCCGTCCGCGTCGACCCCGCCGCTGCCCGCGACGGGCACCAAGGCCGGCGTGTACACCGGTGCGGCCCTGGGCCTGCTGGGTGTGGGTGGAGCGCTCTTCGTGGTGGCCCGCCGCCGAAGGATCACGTTCACCGCCTGACAGTCGAGTTGACTGAAGGGACCTGGGCCGACCCGCTCGGCGCAGGTCCCTTCAGCTTTTCTCCAGGTACTCCGCCCGCTCGGCGTCGACCAGCTGCGCCACTGCGCCGGCCAGCCCGGGGTGGGACTCCAGCTCCGGGTCGGAGTCGACCAGGGCGACGGCGTCCAGGCGCGCGTCACCGATCAGGTCGGCGTCGCGTCGCAGCGACAGCAGCCGCAGGTGCGAGCGCCGGCCCGACTGGGGGGCGCCGAGGACATCGCCTTCGCGCCGCTGCTCCAGGTCCAGCTCGGCCAGCCGAAATCCGTCCAGTGTGGACGCCACCGCGGTGAGCCGTTCCCGGGCCGGGGTCTCCTCTGCCGCCTCGGTGACCAGCAGGCACAGCCCCGGGGCGCTGCCCCGGCCGACCCGCCCGCGCAGCTGGTGCAGCTGCGAGACCCCGAACCGGTCAGCGTCCATCACCACCATCATGGTGGCGTTGGGTACGTCCACCCCCACCTCGACCACGGTCGTGGCGACCAGGACATCCAGCCGGCCGGCAGCGAAGTCGCTCATCGCGGCGTCCTTCTCGTCGGCCGGCAGCCGCCCGTGCAGTA
>OBEQ011517354.1_pt1 | contig 20961 bp, 20 predicted proteins | sample 1670901 | NCBI WGS metagenome assembly OBEQ01 (sample SAMEA104232315, study PRJEB22302) | groundwater metagenome | biome: forest; feature: aquifer; material: groundwater | place: USA | collected 2011-08-07 | depth 5.4 m
CCGATGCCAGGCACGCCGGGGATATTGTCCGAGGCATCCCCCATCAGCGCCATGATCTCCACCACGCGCGCGGGTTCAACCCCGAAGCGCTTCTTGACGGCCTCTTCGTCGTAAATAAAATTCTCTTTCTGCGGATTTAAAACCTTTATTTTCTTATTGACCAGTTGAAGCGCATCCTTGTCTCCGGTCACGATGTAAACCTCGTGGCCCGCCCTTTCGAGTTTCCCCGCAATCGTCGCCATCACGTCATCCGCCTCGTAGCCTTCCTTCTGGAAAATGGGGATATTGAGCGCTTCGATCACTTCCTTAATAATCGGCATCTGGAAAACCAGGTCCTCGGGCATCGGCTGGCGCTGGATCTTATAATCTGCATAACGCTTATGGCGAAACGTCGGGCCCTTCAAGTCAAACGTTACAGCCACGCCGTCCAGCTTGACGTCTTTCAAAAGTTTCTCAAGCATCGTGATAAAGCCATAAACGGCGTTTGTGGGTTCGCCTTTTGAGTTTCGGAGCTCCCGGACCGCGTAAAACGCGCGGTAGCAGAAGGAATTTCCATCGAGCAGCGCAAATTTCATGGATTATTTTCTAGGAATATAAAATCGAGTGGATTATCCTATTGGGAGGAAATAATAAAATACAAAAGCACCCCTGTCGCAAGAGAACAGGCAATATAATAATCGTTAAAATACCAGAAATCGCTTAATTTTTCCACAAAACTCGCCCGACTCACCGTGCTCTTATGAACAAAATAACGCTCATTTTTGGGAAAAAGCTCTCTCTCAATACGCCACTTTATCTTGAGCTCTTCAATGTCTTCCTTCTTGAACCTTAAGAAAGCGCCGGCGATATTGTGAGTGAGGATCTTGTGCTGGTGGACAAGGTCCCAAAGCTCCTCTTCGCTGACTTCCAAAAGCTTAGCGGCCTGATGGATATCGATATAACGCTCTTCGTTTAGGATATCCGCCCGTTTGCTATCCATTCATCCACCTTTTCTTTGTCGAACTTCCAACCCGCGCCATCCCGATAGCCTGGAAGCTTTCCATTCTCGGCCCACTCGGCGATCAGAGACTGTTCCACCGACAAATATCTCGCCACCTCATCAGGAGTCAAAAACACCCTGCGGTGCGAATCGTCCTTGTCGGCAAGCTTGAGCATGATACACAAGCCGTGAAACACGCCGCATTTTTCAATCACAAGGCTTGGGGTCTGGATATTTCCCAAAAGCTTCGCCGTCGCGGATATCCTTATTTCGGAAGAAGCCGTAACATCTCCGGTCACATGCCCCGCAATCAGAATACGCTCGCCCAGGATATCGGCCTTAACCACCGCTTTCTCACCGATTGTGAGTTCGCCCTTAGTTTCGAGCTTCCCTTCAAAATGGCCGCTTATATGGAGATTGACGGCATCTTTAAAGGAAAGATTACCCTGAAAATTGGCATCGACCTCAAGGACCTTAGGTTCTTGACTTTTTCTCCCAAGCATACGACATCTCCGAGTAGCTTGATAAATCAAGGCTTCCGCGCTTGCCTTCGCAATAAAGGGCTTTCCCTAAACCGGCGATCATCGCCGCGTTGTCCTGGCAAAGAAACATCGCTGAAAAGATCACTTTGAGTTTGTCTTTTTTAGCCGAATCCTGAAATTTCTTCCTAAGACGGCTATTGGCGCTCACGCCGCCGCCCACCACCAACGACTTCAAGCCTTCTTGCTTGGCGGCGCGAAGCGCCTTCTCGACCAACACATCACAGACCGCTTCCTGAAATCCGGCTGAAATTTGTTTCTTCATCTGGAGACCCAGCGGCTTTTTCTTTTTTATCAGGCTTTGTACTTTATAAAAGACCGCTGTTTTGATACCGCTGAAACTAAAATTTAGTGACTCTTTAGAAAGATATGGCCGACTGAAAGAAATTTGGTCTGGATCTTGGCATTTAGCCAAGCGATCTATCTCTGGACCTCCAGGATACCTTAAACCGAGAATTTTTGCAACCTTATCAAATGCCTCACCGGCCGCGTCGTCGATCGTGCGACCGAGAATCTTGACACGGCCCGGACCGTCCATTCTCAAGATCAGGGTGTGTCCACCGGAAACCGCAAGGCCCAAAAACGGGAAACGAAGACGCGAATCACCCATGACGCCGGCATAAATATGCGCGATCACGTGGTTCACGCCGATGAGAGGTTTATTGAGAGCCAGTGAAAGCGCTTTGGCGGCGGAAGCGCCAACCAGCAAAGAGCCCATAAGCCCCGGTCCTTGAGTCACCGCGATAAGATCAATATCCTTCAAAGAAATTTTAGCTTTTTTTAAAGCGCCGTCCAATGTCGGAAGAATTGCCTCTAGATGCGCCCTTGACGCGATTTCAGGAACCACGCCGCCATAAGGTTCGTGCTCCTTAAGACTGGAGAACACAACATTCGAAAGGATCGTCCGGTTTCCCTTGAGAATAGCGACCGATGTTTCGTCGCATGACGTTTCTATGCCGAGCGTAATCATTCTAAAATATCCTTCACGAGCACAAAACGAACTCCGTCTTTCTCAAATTCGGGAACCATTTCCCGAATGACTTTGAGCGTCACGCGCTTGTCATGCCCTATGATCACTACTTTTCCTTTCGCAAGCGCAATTTTTTTGGCTTCCAAGAGCTGCCGTTTAATGGCCTCTGAATTCGGTTCATTGTCGATGAATACGTCGCGCTTTGTAAAAGGCAGTCCCATTTCTTTCGCGATCGGCCTGCAAACGGTTTTCGGGACCACCTGGCTGTCCACAAAAAATAGGCCTCTCTCCCTAAGGTACTTCAGCACAATTCTCATAACACGAGCGTCTGACGTCGCAGCGGAGCCCATGTGATTGTTCATCCCCTCGGCATGCGGCACACCCAGAATGGCTTCATCCAAATAACCGCGGATCTCTCTTTCCGAGCTTGTTGTAAGAATCGTGTGCGGTTCAAGCGGCTCGCTGCGGTTTTTGGGTTCCATCGGCATATGAATCATGACTCCTAAACCGTTTTCAAATGCTTTTTCGGCGATTTTTTGTGTCTGTTTCAAATTGGGTAAAATCGAGAGCGTGACCGGCCTTCCGATGGCAACTGCGTCCTTTAACAAAGAATAGTTGTTGCCCCAATCATCCAAAATAATCGCCACACGCGGCGAAACGGCAGGACGGGCTTCGCGAACTTTCGGGATCTTGACGGCCTGCGGCGGCTGTGATTTGTAAAGAGGCTCTTTTTTGTGGACGCAGCTTTTGACAACAAGCAAACTAACGCCCGAAATTAACACCAAGGACAAAAAAATTTGTGCAAAACGAATAAACTTTTTGTTCAAAGTTCTTTCAATTTCTTCCGCAGAAGGGCCTGGACTTTGCCGGGATTGGCTTTGCCTTGGCTCTTCCTCATCACTTGACCCACAAGAAACATGATCGCGGTGTCTTTGCCGGATTTTATTTCAGCAACGACTTTAGGATTGGTTTCGATCGCCTCAAGCGCCCATTCATCAAGGGATGAATCATCGGAAACCTGCTCGAGGCCTTTTTCCTTCAACACTTTTTCCGGGTCAGACCCATTTTTTATAACCTCGGGGAAAATTTTTTCTTTGGCAACTTGGAGGCTGACCCGCCCGGCATCCACGAGCCCGACAAGTTTTCCCAAAAGTTCCGGCGTAATCGCCGTGTCCTGAATTTCTTGATGGTGCTCGCTTAAGTAAGCAAATATCGAGCCGTGAACCCAGTTGGCTACGGTTTTAGCGGGTATTTTCTTTATGGCTTTCTCAAAAAAAATCGTGACATTCACATCACTGGTCACCTGTATCGCGTCATATTCGGAAATATCCAAATCTTTAACAAATTTTTTCTGCTTCACCTGCGGAAGCTCCGGCAATTTCGACTTTTCATCGGCAATTTCTTTTTCCGTCACGAAAAACGGCACAAGGTCCGGCTCGGGAAAATAACGGTAATCGTGAGCTTCTTCTTTCGAGCGCATCGAAAATGTCTTTTCTTTTGTATCGTCCCAAAGCCGCGTTTCCTGCGGAATATTTTCATTCTTATCGAACGCCTCCGATTGACGCACCATTTCATAATTCAGAGCGGCCTTGACCGCTTTGAATGAATTTAAATTTTTAATTTCAACTTTCTTGCCAAAAGAATCGACCGCATTTTTTCTCAAGGAAATATTTGCGTCGCAGCGCAAATGCCCTTTTTCCATATTACAATCAGAAACACCGATTGCTTTCAGGATCGCTTTTAAATTTGTCAAATATTCATAAGCCTCATCGGGAGTTTCAAGATCAGGCTCGCTGACGATCTCAATTAGCGGCGTTCCGGCGCGGTTCAAATCCACATGGCTCTCCTCAGCGGAAACATCATGCAGAAGTTTTCCGGCGTCTTCTTCCAGATGAATGCGGTTCAAACGTATCTTTTTTAATTTTTCCCCTTCCCCGATTTCAATGAACCCGCCGCGGCCGATCGGGCAATCGTATTGGGAAATCTGATAACCCTTCGGCAAATCGGGTTAGAAATAATTTTTCCGGTCGAACTTCACTTTCATCGATGGTTCGCCTTGAACCGCCAAAGCAGCCCGCAGGCCCAGTTTGAAAACTTTTTCATTCAAAACCGGAAGCGCCCCGGGAAGTCCGAGACACACGGGGCAAATATTTTTATTGGGCTCGCTGCCAAACTCGACCGCACACCCGCAGAAGATTTTCGTCTGCGTGTTGAGCTGACAGTGGACTTCAAGGCCGATTGTTACAAGGTATTTATTCATTCAATTCTCCGTCATTGCGAGCGTGGTGGCGAGCTTGTCGAGCCACGTGGCGAAGCAATCTCAAACCCTATGGGTCACGTTAAGCTAAATATCGTCTTTTCTTTTTATTAATAATGATAATATCGCCAACAATAACCCTAAACAAATAGCAACTATAGATAGAGTTTTAAATTCGTTTGTGGTGTTTATTAGCCCAAGAGCCGGTATTGTTCCATATTTCATTCCGGACACAGCATACGGAAAAGGTGACAACATTAAACCAATCACTGCCGTTATCACACCGCAAATCATCAAAATATCTTTAAACTTATTCATATTATCGGTCTGAGATTGCTTCGGCTGCTACGCAGCCTCGCAATGACGGTTCACCCGCTCTTCTCTTTTCTTTCTAAAACCAAAACTTTTCTCAAACTCTTGTTCAAATGCATATGAAACTTTAAACAAATTCCCCTCATCAAACGGCTTGCCTAAAAATTGGAGCCCGAGCGGCAATTGTTTGTCGGATAAACCGGCCGGGACAGAAATCGCCGGAATCCCCGCGAGATTGGCCGAGATCGTATAAATGTCAGACAGATACATCTCAAGAGGATTCTGGATCTTCTCGCCTATTTTAAACGCCGCGCTGGGCGAGGTCGGCATCATAATCACGTCCACTTTCTTGAACGCTTCGTCGAAATCATTTTTGATTTTCGTGCGGACTTTCATCGCGCGAAGATAATACGCGTCATAATAACCGCTCGATAAGCTGTAAGTCCCCAGAATAATCCGGCGCTTGGCTTCTGCGCCAAAACCATTTCCCCTGGTATTTTCATACATCTCAAGAAGAGATTTGGCTGAAGTGTCACGAAAACCAAAGCGCACGCCATCGAACCGCGCGAGATTCGAACTGGCTTCCGATGGCGCAACAATGTAATAAACGTTCACGGCGTATTTTGTGTGAGGAAGCGATATCGTTTCGTCAATAACTGCTCCTTGGCTTTTTAAAATTTTTTTTGCGTTGTCCATTACCTGTTTTCCATCAGAGGTTAAGTTATGCACTTCTTTTGGAAAACCGATCTTCATTCCTTTAATGTCTTTTCCGAGAAAACTCAAATAATCCGGCACGGGAACATTCGCCGAAGTCGAGTCTTTTGGATCATAGCCGGCGATGGCTTGTAAAAGACTCGCATTGTCGCGCACGTCTTTTGTTATCGGGCCAATCTGATCGAGGCTCGAGGCAAATGCGATCAAACCATACCGAGATACACGGCCATAAGTCGGCTTGATTCCCACGACACCGCACAAAGCCGCCGGTTGGCGGATCGACCCGCCTGTATCTGAGCCTAACGCCGCGATCGCAAGATCACCCGCGACGGCCGCAGCGGAACCGCCGCTCGAACCGCCAGGAACGCGTTCTATATCCCAGGGATTTTTCGTCGGGCCATAAAATGAAGTTTCACAGCTTGAACCGAACGCGAACTCGTCCATATTTGTCCGCCCGAAAATAACGGCACCGGCATCTAAAAGATTTTGGATCACGGTCGCGTTATACGGAGAAATAAAACCCTGAAGGATTTTTGAAGCGCAACTCGCTTCATGGCCCTCGACGCAGATATTGTCCTTGATCGCGATCGGAACGCCCCAAAGCGGAGAAGATTTATCGGCTTTTTTGTGCTTGGCTTGGGATTTGTCAAACTTAACGTAAGCCTTGATTTTTCCGTCCTTGGCAGCGATCGCTTGGGACAGCGCGTCAAGCACGTCTTTTTGCGTACATTTATTCTTCTGATAAAGTTCAGATATTTCGAAAATAGTCTTAGGAGCTAAAATCATAAAATCCAGCCGGTCATTGCGAACGTGGTCGAAGACGTGGTGAAGCAATCTCATCTCGGTATGAGATTGCTTCGTCGCGCTTCGCGCTCCTCGCAATGACACTTACACTCATCATTTCTCTTCTATTATTTTCGGCACTTCAAAAAACCGTCCGCGCGATTTTGGAGAGACTTTTAGAAAATTTTCTATCGAAAGCGAAGGCTTTATTTCATCTTTCCGAAACACATTGCTCAAAGAAAGCGGGTGGCTGGTCGGTTCGATATTGTCAACATTGACTTCCTTTAACTGCTCGACAAATTTTAAAATACTAGCGATTTGCGACTCGAAAACTTTTAGTTCTTCGTCTTTAAAATGCAGGCGCGCCAAACGCGCGATATGCTTGAGATCAATGGAATTCATGAGGGCTGATTATATCAGTTCTGAGCGGAAGGGGCAAAGCCGTCGAGTCTAAGCCAGCGAGTCTCCTCATAGGGCAAAAGCTCGTCTTTGCAGGCCACTTTCAGATCCGTGATGTCGCCGGCAGAAAAATCCATGGTTTCCCTGTCATAAATACCCAGGATCTCTCTCGCGTTCATCACAAACACGTGCGGAATCTGCGCACCGTTTTTAAGCATCAGTGTGACCACGTGCGCCTTTGGAAGCGTGAAGGGCTCTTTCTTCAATTTTTCCGATAAATTTTCAGGCAAAAGGCGCTTCGAGGTTTCGACAAAAATACTTTTATAACCCGGCTCGTAGGTCTGCCTCGCCGCCGCGCTTCTGAAAAGGATGTCGGCCATGCGGTACATCCAAATGAGAAGCGGGATCAGCAGCAAAAGCCAGCTCGCGAAGACAGCCTTGGCCCAGCCGCGATCCAACGCAGCCGCGTGTGCGGCAAGACGATCTTTGAAAATAAAACTCCAGAAAAAGAGACTCGTTACAAGAAACCCTACAAAAATGCCCATTCCCAAAAGCCAGATGTCGACCACTTTTTCCTGATCATCGTTCAAGCGCTTCCAGATCTGTTCTTTCTTGCGCATAAACGGGATGACAAGAATGAGCCAGCTGCCGAAGACAGAAACAATCCATGTGACGGTCAGTTCGACACCCTCGATCGCGCCAAAACACCCTTTCATGAACGCCGTCCAAAAAAGTGCCGCGATCACGAAGGATCCCGCGAACCAAAGGATCCACCTGAGCCAGAAAAGAAAACCGTATCGATCTTGAAGTGCACGCATCAATAGTTAACCCTATACAGCATCCAATAAACCAAAACGCCGGTGACCGAGACATAAAGCCAGATCGGCAAAGTCAAACGCGCAATCACCACGTGCTTGGTAAATTGACCGCGAAAAGCACGATAGAGCGTGATGCCGGCCAGAAAAGGCACCAGCGCCGCGAGTATCGTATGGGAAATGAGAATAAGAAAATAAACTCCCCTCACAAAACCATGGCCCGGAAAATGGGTAGTTCCGTGAAAATAATGATAGGTCAAATAACAAATGAGAAAAAGCGTCGATGTCGCGCAGGCCATGAGCATACAAAGCGTGTGGCCCGTGATGGCCCTCTGCCGTATAAGCGTATAGCCTAAAATCAGAAGAATGGCGCTTGTGGCATTTAATGAAGCGTTAATTGAAGGAAGTAAGGATAAACTCATAACCCTCTCTAAAAGTAGGGTACTTAAACTTCATTCCTAAGGCTTTAAGTTTCGCGTTGGAACAGCGTTTGTTGGAAGCGCGCACAATCACCGTATCAACCGCTGTTTTATCTCGAGCTGGCTTTAACGATAATTTATCACACAACCAGCCGTAAAATTCTTTTTGCGTGCAAGGCTCATCGTCCACGCCGAGATAAATTTCTCCGCTCTTTCCATTTTCCATCAAAAGCTCTATGCCGCGAACAACATCATCGACATGAATTCGATTGGTATAAATTTCTGAAAAAGACGGCGTGATCCTGCCTTCTTTCAAAGGCTTGATCCGATTTCTTCCCGGCCCGTAAATGCCTCCGAGCCGAAAAACAACTGACGGGATACCGCTTACCAAAACTGCCTTCTCCGCTTCGAGTAAACACTTCGCATTGTCTCCAGCTTCTTTCGTCAAATAACCCGCAAGGCCGGGATCCGTGCTTTCATCCACCCACGAACCGTCATGAACGCTGTAAACGCTTGTGCTGGAAATCAAAACGAGCTTCTTTGGCTTTTCATTTTTTAACGCCGAAAGCAAATGGCGTGTTCCTTCGCAATACGTTTTTTGATAACTGTCTGTTTTCCTTGAAAGCGCCTGGCACATCACGACAAAATCGACTGGGGGCAGATTGGCCAGTGATTTTGGGTCGAGCAAATCGGCTGGGAGCGGTTTTATACCCAGCGACTTTAACTTTTCCAAAGCGGCCGCATCCCGGCGAAGCCCCCACACTTCCGCGCCGGATTTTAATAAATCAACCCCCAGCGCCGCGCCGACATACCCGCAGCCCGCTATCAAAATTTTTATTTGTTCCATAGTTTTCAGCTGTTAGAATACGCTCCATTATATAAGGAAGCAACATGATAGTTATTACCGGCGGCGCGGGTTTTATTGGCAGCGCACTCGTTTGCAAATTCAACGAGCGCGGCGAGAAAGATATCCTCGTCGTCGACCAGCACACCAAAGATTCCTCCAAATGGAATAACCTCAAAAAACGCTCGTTCAGCGATTACCTTGAGCATGATGAATTTCTGAATTTCCTCGACCTGGGAAAATTCGGCAAAAAAATTAAAGCGGTCTTTCATATGGGCGCATGCTCGGATACGACTGAGATGAATAAAGATTTTTTAAGAAAGAATAATTCCGGTTATTCCGAACGCATTGCCGTTTGGTGCATCAAAAACAATGCTTATTTATCCTATGCTTCAAGCGCCGCGGCTTACGGCGATGGCTTGCTTGGTTTTTCAGATGATGACGCGCTCACACCGAAGCTCAAACCCCTCAATCCTTATGGCCAATCAAAACTCGATTTCGACAATTGGGTCTTAAAAAACAAGCTGGAAAAAAAAATTATCGGCTTCCGTTTTTTCAATGTTTATGGCCCGAACGAATATCACAAAGGCCACATGCGAAGCATGATTCACAAAGGCTTTGAACAGATCCGCGACACGGGGAAAATCCGTCTATTCAAATCCTATAAAAAAGAATACCCCGACGGCGGGCAAAAGCGGGATTTTATTTATGTGAAGGACGTCGCGGATGCAATGCTTTGGTTTTTTGAACACCCGGATCAAAAGGGGATTTACAATTTAGGTCAAGGCCGCGCGGAAAGCTGGAACGAGCTCGCGGAGGCGATCTTCAAGGCATGCGGGAAACCCAAAAACATCGAGTATATCGAGATGCCCGAAAACTTAAAAAATCAGTATCAGTATTTTACCGAAGCAAAAATGACGAAATTCAAAAAAACTGGTTGTCCCGTGAAATTTAAAAATATCTTCGGCGGCGCCGGCGATTACATCCAAAATTACCTGCTTAAGAACGATCCTCACCTGTAACGCGTCATTCTGAGGAATCGCCGCAGGCGATGACGAAGAATCTCAAAACCGAGATCCTTCGGCGTTCGCCTCAGGATGACGCTTGAACATAAATATCATCTCCCTCAACCTTTGTGGGGAAACATTTCTGTTTCACGCCAGACGTCGTGCCGCACTCCCCCGTCTTAATATTGAAAGCCCACGCGTGCCACGGACACGTGACCTCTTCTCCGTCGAGATAGCCCTCGCCGAGCGGCCCGCCGCGGTGAGGACAGGTATTGTCGAGCGCATAAACCGCGCCTTTTGATTTAAAAAGCGCAATCTGTTTTCCGTCGATTTCAACGACAATGGATTTTCCTTCCTCAATATCAGAAACCTTGGAGATTTTATACATGAACTAAAAGATATACTGGGAAGTCAGGAAATGTCAAATGGATTGATCTTATTGGATGAAAAATAAACCCACGCGGTACTAGGGGCCGCCTGGCCCGGAAAAGTCCGCCAGCTAGGCGTGCCACTGAAGACCTGGACGCCGGCATGATCCGCGTAAATATAGCTGAGGGTGCCGTTCACGAGGATCGCGTTTTCAAGATTGCGGTTCTCAAAATGGTCTGCGAGATTCTTATAGTAATTCGATTGGAGCGAATCATTTAAAGAAGTGTAATAATCGCTCACAAGCCGGTAGGTCAGAATCATCTGGTTTGTCCCCTCTACCCATTTCATGCCGGTGCGGCCGATCCTGGCGGCATTGCCGGCATCAGAAAAATCAAAACCTTTCGCGGTCAAGATATTGCCGCCGAAAGAGCCGTCTTCTTGAACCGCAAAGTTCAATGCGATGTTCGTCATAAGCTGGTTCAGATCGACGCCGAACTCGTTCGCGAGAGTTTCCGTGCCGATCACCTGCACCGCCCACGCATTGACGTCCAGGCTCTTGTTAGGATCCCATGAAAATTGGCCGTTTCCTTCAAGACGACCACCCGTTTTGAAAATTCCCGAAGCGGAATCATAGGCTTTATTTTTAAGCCAGTTTTTTAAATTTGAGAATTCGTTCATAAAAAGCTGTTTATCGGCACCTGAAGATGTGAGCGGGATTAAGGCTTTGAGGAGTGCGTAATAATCGAGATTGTTTTCAACGGAATAAATGCGTCCGAAGTTAGGATTACCGGAAGGGTTATCCGGACTCATAGCCACGCCGCCTTCATGATGCGCAAGCGTGCTGATCCATTTGGCTACCGCGGAAGCGACACCAAGCGCTTTTTCTTTTTCGGCGGGATCGGTCACAGCGCTTTGATATTGAAGGCAAAAGAGCGCGATCCAGGCGTTTTCTCCCAGACCTTTCCTCCATTCGTAACGTTTCCACTGTTCGTTAGGATTGACATTGTAGACGGTCCAAAATCCTGAAAAATTTCCGTTATCTTTTTGCAATTCGGCATAGAAGAAATCAAATATCTTCTTCGCGGCCGCAACGTTACCGGCCTTAAGCAGCGTGATCGCTGCGATCGCCTGGTCATACGTATAGGCCTGGGTGTTCGCAAAAATCTGGTTACCGTCATTATAAATAAAACCCTGTTCGTCCGGATGGCTGACGATGAGCCCGGTCCCATGCGCGTTTTGGTTTTGTATGAACCAATCCAGGATCAACGGGCTGATCTCTGCCGGCGGGATAAATTTCTGCGCCGAATCGATCATTTGATCAAATCCGTTTACCCTTTCGGTGTAATAAGCGGCGGAATTGGGATCGGTCACGAAACCGAGAATGGTTTGAACCTGAGCCTTCGCTTCTTTCATTGCGGAAATAAACACGCTCAAGCTTGACTGGTAAGAAGCCGCCCCGGGCTCAATCCAGTTGCCATAACCTCCTATCGCATGAAACAGACGGCCGGTTGCAAGATCCAGAATATAGGTCTGACCAACATATCCTGAGTTGAGATCATAACGAATGCGGTTATCCGTTTGCACAATAAAACCTTTGTTGACGATACTTTGAAGGGAATAACCAAAATGAAGGGCCGGGTAAGTCGTTTTAATCTGCTCTTTTAATTTCTGGAGCTGGACCACCTGATCGGGTGATGTCGTAAACAGGACCAACTGGTCGGCGTAATCATAAAGTGAGGCCAGGGTTCTTTCATAGCCCCAAGCATACAACGTGCCTTGCGGGTCCGGTTCGTCGCCGAGGCGAAAAGTCTGTGTAGTCCCAAGAGCGGAATTAAAGAGCGTAATGACCCCCGCGGCAAAGTCAAAACTGTAGGATTGGACGTCCACTTTAAAAGTAGCTTTATCGGACCCTATTTCAATATGGATCCCGCCGCCTTGGATGATGACCAGCGCGGGAATCAAGGTTTTCAAATAATCCGCTGTTTGCTTCAAAGCCTGATTCCCTGTTTGGGCAAATCCATCATTGAGGAAATTTATCATGCTTTGAATATCAAGAACATAGTTGGCAGATGACGAATCATACACATGGACGCCCCCAAAGCCGGCATACTCCGTCACTTGACTAGGTTTCGTAAAATCGAATTCAAAAGTCACGGCGGAGGAGGCAGAATTTCCTGTCACGCGCAACACATTGTCGCTCTTTACCATATGAGCACCTTGTACGCCGTTCTGATTCGGCGTTTGGACGTCGAAGTCGGGAAGAATTGTCTCGATAATTTGCGGGAAATCGGAAATAACACGGACATGCTGTGGATTATCCGCACTTTCGAGCCAATCGGCGATCTCAAGTTCTTTCTTGGCCAGGTCCGCGGGCGCCGCGTCGCTTCCGAAACGTAGAATGTGATACGATCGTCTCGAACCGTCCTTGAATGTTTCCAGCGCCGTCATGTTCATGAGATCAATCACCAAAACCGGCGCATTGACATGCCCTGGATCCGTGAACGATTTTTTTACTTTGACAAGTTTACCGTCGGACGAATAGGCAAATTCAAATACCACGATACTTCCGTCTCCGTAAATCTGGACCTGTTTCACGCGACGCCCATTCTCAAAATAGTCCACAACGTCAAGGGTGCCGCTCGGATATTTGACGGTTTTCAGCATGCCAACGATCACTAAAATAAAAAGATCGCCTGGTCGGCCGGACGACCAAAGAACGACTTCATCGGGACCAATGGCCGGCGGGGTGTCAGGTAACGGTTGAACGTCTCCGATGTTCACTTCTCTTAAATGATCGTAAGTTTCCGTCCTGCCGTTGGTAAAATTTTTAACAGCATTTGTAAAAACGCCGTTCTCAAATTTGATCACAACCGTAAAATCCGTTCCAAACGCATAATAGGTCGCGTTCTTTCCATCCAGAGAAGATTCTTTGATAACACGGCCTTGATTGTCGAAAGTCTGTTTCACCACGACGACATTTCCGCCTGAATCTTTTGAGACCTGATAATTTTCATTGTTGTATCGGAAACGTATTGCCGTGTTGCCCGAAGTTCCGTCCGACGCGGAAGTGATCGTAACTTTTGTGAGCTCCACGAGCGTCCCGACGCCTAAACTTGGAACGGCGCCTCCGTTCCCAATAGCCTCGCTCATACCCTCCAAAAGAAGTTCAGTATCTAAATTGGGATATCCCGCGAAGGAGATTTCGACGCCCTCAATCGAGGGAGGGGCCAGCGGACCCGTGTGGATGACAAGAGTGAAAGTCAAACTTTCAAATGAACCTTTTATCGCGACTAACTTCGTGATTCCTCTGTTGATTGTTACGGTATATTTATTCGGGTCACTCGCGGAGGAGACAACGCTGACCACAAAGCCCGCCCCCAACTGCGCCTGGAGCTGATCCCCATAAGCTTGGATGGCAGGAGGAATTGGAGAAAATTTTTCTACCGTAATGCGCCCGTCTTTATCACGCAAAGCCACATATTCGACTTCTTCATAGATAAAAGTGACCCGATTGGTAGTGGTGCTGGTCAGTTTGATTTGTGTAATGGCAAGAAGTGTTTTTGCGGCATCACCAGCCAGCTGTTCAAGCGCACCTTGCAACAGCGATACATTGGTATTCTTCTCGAATCCAGCATAGGACGCGGAGATAACCACAGGCATGCCTTGAGCGTTTAAAATAAGCCGCATTTCCTGAAAAAGCCCCTGTTTCGGGAAGTTGTAAACCCCCCGAGGTAGCGGATTGGCCATGATACGAATCACGAAGCCGTAGGTGTCATCTTTGGCAATCGTTACCGCGTAACCGGAGCCTAAAAGCTGCTGGAGATGATTAGCATAGTCTTGGAGCTGTGGAGGAATCGCCGGATCCTGCTGTAACACTCCTACCAATGTATAGATCATGTCGCCTCCGCGGATGCTCATGCGCGGTATAGATACCGTCCACGTCCCCAAGACAATTTCATTGGGAGACAAGTCTCTATCAGCGATTCCCATCATCGAATTACGGACTCTCAATTCAAATTTGTAAACAGTTACCTTTCCATTTTGATTTTGAACCGCGGTCATCGTGGCAAAATCAAACACGGTCTCATTTTTCACCCCATCGGGAGAATCGCCATAGGTTTTTGTGATCTTGGAAAATTTTCCGTCCTGGCCGTATTCAAATTGAAAAATCGTCTTGTGTTCATCATTGGCGGCATATTTAATCAGCTGACCCTTCTCGTTATAAGTGAGCACGGTTCCGTCGGCCAGCGTATGTTCCTGGAGATAGCCTTTGAGTTCATAGGTGAAATTTTGATCTTCCCAGCTAAAAAGCGTCTCCCTTGCAATGGTGTTGTCAGTTGTAACATTTTTCGGATGTTTGTTGACTTCGAATTTGTAAACTTTTTTCTCGCCGTTGGTGAATGTTTGGGTGGCCGTCTGGGTCGCAAAATCATAAACGGTGACATCAGAGCCTTCGGTTTTGGTGAGAGTTTTAAGATTGCCTTTATCGTCATAATCAAACTTGAGAACCGTCCGGCCGTCTTTGGATACTTGTCTGACTAATTTTTTATCATGATAATACTGAATGGTTCCATCCGGAAGAATAACGGTATAATCCGTTTCTTTCGCGGGAGGGTTTGGATAAACCACTCCTTCCTGAATGGCGTTTTTTTCATCTATTTTTTTCTTTTTCTGGTCTTCTGGATCGGTTCCGTCGGCAGGTTTAAAGCCCTGTGGGATCTCTTTCTGTAAATCAGAAGGCAGGGCAGGATCGGCAAAAGCCGAGCGGATACTGCCAATATTATAAGGAAGGAGCTCTTGACCGATGAAAGCAAAGCAAAGACACACGGAAATAAATTTGAAAAGGTATCTCATCAGCCTAGTCTCCTAAAGTGTTATCAAGTGATATCTACCAATTAAATTTATCTTATTTAAACTATTTATTATTTACAGTAACATCAGCATTCATAAATAGTTGCCTATAGTGTACAATCTAATAAGCTAAAAATCAAGAGAGGCTGGAACTTAATTTTTGAATGGTCAGAAAGTGGTTTTGGTTGACCGGCTGCACAGAAAGACGGGTGCCGGGCTTAACAACCAGCATATCTTTTAACAGGGGTTCATTTTTTAATTCCGCCAGAGACACAAAGTGAACAAATTTTTCCACAAACTCCACGTCGACCATGAACCAGAGAGGCTTGTCTTGGGTTGATTTGGCATCAAAATGAACATCCCTTTTGTCCCAGGCCGTAAAATCCAGATAACCTGCCTTACAAACTCTTGCGATGCCGGCAACGCCGGAAGGCTCCGCATTGGAATGGTAAAATAAAACCAAATCCCCGGCTTTCATGGAGTCACGCATGAAATTTCTAGCTTGGAAATTGCGCACGCCGTCCCAATAGGTCTTCTTGTCGCGTTTAAGGTCATCTATCGAATAAACCGACGGTTCGGATTTCATAAGCCAGTATTTCATGTGATTGCCCTTTTGATGATTTCATGCGCGTCGTTTTCGGTCACACGCTTAAACCATACATTGTCCGGCATGAGGAGCACATTCGGCCCTTCTTCGCATACATCTAAACAACCCGATCGGCTTACGCGGATCTTTTTTGAAAGCCCGCGCTTTTTCACTTCTCCTTTCAAAATTTCTCGGAGCCGAATCCCTTCCGGTGCACAACAGTCTCCCTCAGCTCTTTCATTTTCGCAAACGAAAATATATTTTAGGAACGCGGGTTTTGAGGTTTCCATTCGCAGTTTTCTTTACCGCCAAAGAGGTGGCGGTTCTTAGCGACCCATTGGTAAACCGGCACGCCAACGAACGAAACACCGGGAATGTAAAATAAAAGTGCCAGCAAGAAAGCAAACGGCAAATGAAGCCAGATGTACCTCACGCAATAAAAACCGCTCAAGACTTTTCCGTCAGATTTTACGCAAACCATCTGACGGAGCGTTTGATCAAACGGCACCTGAGGAAATTCTTTCTGAATATCCGGCTCCCACCGTGACCGCCAGAGAAAAGTTTTGAACCAGTCAAGGCTCCGGCCGATTCGCACGGACCGCGTGCAAAATCCACACTCACCGTCATAAATGACTGTTGGTTTCGGCATAGACGATGTCCTTCTCTTCACCGTAGATTTTAAAAGGTTCACCCCATTGGCGCGGATTCCCCAAATCCCACGGCTCATTTGCGTTGACCGCAAGCCTTAAACGTATCCCCCATTCTCCGCCGGAAATGAGATACGCGTATCCGGCCCCCGAATCGGTTATCTTTTGGCAATAAGCGGCGACAAATCGGCCGTCTTTTTCGACACCCATCACCTCACACTCGGCGTCGATACCGCGGTCCAGCGTGCGGATAGCGCGGATCGGGCGAGAGGGCCCAAGCTCCTGAAAGAAAAATTGGTCACTTTCAGCGCAATTGGGGTTATTTTCCACCTGCAGAATCATAGAGACCCATCCGCGTCATTTTTTGTAAAGCAACGACGAACGAGGATTTAAAAGTTCGTTCATATCCAGTTGCATCTCGGCACGGCTGTAGGCCGCAATATCCAAAATCTGAGTGTCCATGCGAATCGCGTCTTCCGGACAGACTTCCACACAGAAACCGCAATAAACGCATTTTCCCAGATCCAGATCGAACGACACGGGGACTTTTTCGATATTCGGGTCTGGATGTTCAGCTGCCACGATATTGATGCAGCGCGCGGGGCACACCGTCTCGCACATCATGCACCCCACACAGCGCGGGCTGCCGTCTTCCCTTTGAGTCAACCTATGCCTTGTCCGTGTGCGGTGGGACAGAGGCCGCTGTTCTTCGGGATATTGAAAAGTGACAGCGCCGCGGAATCGCTTAAAACCAAAAAGATGCAGCGTCTGCAAAATAAAATTTCTAAAAAAATGTTTCGAAGTAATCCACAATCCCCGCAAAATCGCCGGCACATAAGTCTTATCCCAGAAGCTCAGGTTTTTTCTTTTAATAACAACGGTGGCCATTGTTCAACCTCTTAAAACCACAAAAATACTCGTCACCATTGCGGTTGCCAGCGACGCCGGAAAAAGTATTTTCCAGCCCAGATTCATGAGCTGATCATAACGGAAACGCGGCAGCGTCCAGCGGATCGCCATAAAAAACCAATTGAAAATTGCAACTTTCAGCATGAAAGACAAAACCCCGAGCGTAATCACAACGCCATGCGAAAGCGCCGGGCCTCCGCCCCACGGAAAGTGAAAACCGTCCGGCGAAAGATACGGCACCTGCCAGCCTCCGAAAAAAAACGTCGTCACGAGACACGCGACAAGGCAAGTTTCCACGAGATCCGTCAAGAAAAACATTCCGAATTTCATACCGCTGTATTCCACAAAGTAACCGATGATTTCCGACTCGCCTTCCGGCAGGTCGAACGGCACGCGCTTGGTTTCCGCCAAGGCCGCCGTCATAAAAAGAATAAATGACAAAGGGGCCAAGGGAGATGAAAGAATCCCCCAGGCCGGTATCCAGCCCAGAAAGTAGCCGTCCTGATGCCTCACGATTTCCTGTAGGCTCAAAGTGCCGTACGTCAAAACGATGCCCATGATCGAAATGCCCATCGTGATCTCATAGGAAAGCATCTGGGACGCCGCGCGCATTCCGCCCAGGTAGGCGTAATGGTTGTTTGAAGCGAACCCCGCCAGAATCACGCCGTAAACACCAAGCGACATCATCGCGAACACAAACAAAAGCCCCGCATCGATGTCAGCGATCTGTAGGCGGATCCAATGATGGTTCCAATGCAGTGTGTCACCAAAAGGAATCGACGAAAACGCCAGGAGCGCGAAAATAACCGAAATCATCGGCGCAAGCGTATGCAAAAACCTGTCGGCGCCCTCGGGAATGAAATCTTCTTTCAAAACCATGTTCATCTCGTCCGCCTGCGAATGTAAAAGGCCAATGTTATTGGGAAACCACAAGAACGCGTTCAGCGGAAATAGCCACTTCGGAAACCAGATCTGCGCGCGGTTGGCCCCGAGCCGGTCCTGCATGACCGCGCTTTGTTTGCGTTCAACCCATGTGAGAAGCCCAGCGAGATTTAGGATGCCCCCTAAAAATACACCGGCTACAATCGCTTTGATTATAAAGTCTGTTAGCATCTTTTAAAAATACAGGTCATTGCGAACGTGGTCTGCCGCAGGCAGACGTGGTGAAGCAATCCCATACCGTTCTGAGATTGCTTCGTCGGTCGCCGCGGCGACCTCCTCGCAATGACGGTTAAACTTTATTCCAAATCAAACCTTGATTCCCTAATTTTTTATAACTCATATTTCTAAACGCCGGAACTTCTCTTGCTAGGTCATTGAACACATCCTCCGCTTTATTATAGGAAAGGGTCAGCCCCAGCTCAACCGCGAGATTGGAGAGAAACTGCCAAGTCGGCTTTGATTCTCCGAGCGGCTCAAATGCCTTTTTGATCCTTTGAACACGGCCTTCGAAATTGGTAAATGTCCCCTCTTTTTCCGCGTACGAAGCGGCCGGGATCACAAAATCCGCGGCGGAGGCCGTCGGATTGTCATTGGTCCCTTCATAAACAATCAGACCCACATTTTTCCGGACTTGATTGAGCGTGTCCTGCCCGTAGATTTTTGCGAGATCGTGGTGAAAAATAAAAAGCCCCTTGATTTGCCCCGCTTTCGCCTTTTCAATCACCAGCGTGATATCCTCGGTTGTTTTTCCAAGCTGTAAAATTTCAGAGGCGCCCGCTCTGTTGGGATTCTTGTCCTTTTGGATCAGAAAGTCGTCCCCGTACCCTTCCTGCCCCGGCGCGAAAAACCCGAGGTGCTTCCATTTCAGAGAATCTTTGAAAATTTTCTTCTGCAGATAAAGCTCTTCATTCGTGTGCTGCGGCGAGGCGATCAGTGCCCAGGCATCTTGAAAACTATTGCCCTTAATTTTCTCTATTATTCTTTTCATAAGCACGTCCCAAGAAATTTCCTTCAAAGCGCCGTTTTCCCGCGCTTTGGGTTTCTGGATACGATTGAAATCAATGAGCGGGTAAGCGTAACGGCCCTCATCGCACATCCACCACTCGTTGACCTCGGGATTCTCTCTGGGTTTTAACCGCATGACACGCGCGTCTTTCAAATGATAAGGCCTGCTTTTCTCATATTCGATGTGGGTATTGCAGCCGCGCGAGCATCCGGGGCAAATGGATTCCTGCGAGCCAAGATACCAGACACGCATCTTGAATCTAAAATCTTTATCGGTCAGAGCGCCCACGGGACAAATATCCGCGACATTGCCGGAATATTTGTTATTGAGCTCCCTGCCGGGATAAATATTGATCTCCGCGTGGTCGCCCCGTTTAAAGATCCCAAAATCATGTGTTTTTGTGATCTCGTCCCCAAACCGTACGCAGCGCGAACAGAGAATGCAGCGCTCTTGATCAAGCATAATCGTCGGGCCGATCGAAAACGCTTTCTTCGTTTTTTTGACTTTTTCCTCATTGAATCGGGGATCATAAAGCCCGTACTCCATGTAATAATCCTGGAGTTTGCACTCGCCGGCCTGATCACAAACCGGACAATCCAAAGGATGGTTGGCGAGTAGAAATTCAAGGACGACCTGCTGAGATTCTTTGGCCTTCGACGAGTTTGTCTGAATCACCATGCCTTCGGCGACGCGCGTATTACAGGCTATCACCGTGCGCGGCATCTTCTCCACTTCCACCTGACAAATGCGGCAATTGCCGGCGATGGACAAACCCGGATGATAGCAATAACGCGGCAAATCTATTTTGGCTTGATCGATCGCTTCAATGATTGTAATACCGTCTTTCACGGTATATTGTTTTCCGTCTATTGTAATGCTTGGCATATTCGTATAAGTTTATTGCGAATGAGATACCTAATTAAACCGTCATTGCGAGGAGTTCGCCATGCTTTCTGGCGAACGACGAAGCAATCTCCTGGCCTCTAGGAGATCGCCACGCCCGCCTTCGGCGGGCTCGCGATGACGGAAAAGTCGTTTTTCTTTCTATTTGCAATATACTCTTCAAACTCCCTGCGAAATTTCGTAATGTAGCTCTGAATCGGCCATGCGGCGGCGTCGGCGAAAACGCAGATCGTACGGCCCTCCATATTTTTGGCGATGCTCAAGAGCGTATCAAGATCTTTCAAAACCCCCTTGCCTTGATAGACTCTCTCCACGATCTTATAAGCCCAGCCGGTGCCTTCGCGGCAGGGAGAGCACTGGCCGCAAGACTCGTGTGCGAAAAATTTGCAGGCCACCAAAAGCATTTTTACCATGCAAACCGTTTCATCCATCACCACGACACCCGCCGAACCCAGCATCGTCCCGGCCGCGCGCAAATTATCATAATCCATTTTTACGTCGATTTCATCCGCGGTTAAAATTTTCGCGGAAATACCGCCCGGTATCACGGCCTTAAGTTTACGGCCGCCAAGAACGCCTCCGGCATGCGTGTAGATCATCTCGTGAAGCGGTGTTCCCATCGGCAGCTCATAAACTCCGGGTTTTTTCACATGCCCTGAAACGCTGAATAAATGCGTCCCGCCGTTTCCCGGCCGGCCAAGCTTAGCACA
>OBEQ012575678.1_pt1 | contig 20961 bp, 18 predicted proteins | sample 1670901 | NCBI WGS metagenome assembly OBEQ01 (sample SAMEA104232315, study PRJEB22302) | groundwater metagenome | biome: forest; feature: aquifer; material: groundwater | place: USA | collected 2011-08-07 | depth 5.4 m
CACTGGCGGCCAACGCAGGTCATCTTGATATCGTTAAAGCCCTTCTTGACGCAGGTGCTAATAAAGAAGCCCCAGGTCCAGGCGGGTGGACGCCTTTATCATTGGCTGTCAACAAAGGGCATCTTGACATCGTTAAAGCGCTACTTGATGCAGGAGTTGATACACATTATTTAAACGACGACGCAAAAAGAGAATGCTTACGTTTAGGCTTGGATCTTTCGCTTTTAGAAAGGACTCCCAAAGCTCCCGCTACAAGCTTCTATACTCCCTGCCATCCTCATCCTCGTACTGCAGGTCCATCTTCTTGCAATATATTGTAGTCTTCCGAAAGTTAATGCAGGCCTGGGATCACTACTTTTAAACAACAATTTTTCCTCTGCAGTCATATTCAGTTTTTTGAATCTTTTGTCCTCTACTGACTCTGGAGGGCAAGAACCAAGACAGAAAGCATAAGCCTCTCGTCTGAAAAGAGGGATAGATGAAATTCCTCCCTCATCATCACACATCAAGCTTTTTGGACTCAATTAAGTTTTTCCATTTTTATGCACTCCAAATATTATTTTTTATATAGGCTTAGCTGACTTTGGAGATCATAAACAAGCATTATGCATTATAATAATTGATAATTTTAATAAAAATGATAGTTAAACCCTATGAATAGGCCCTGGATATTTTGCAATTGCAGCATCTTTTGTGAGCAATAAAAATCCTTCTTTCATAGCTTGAGCAATTAAGATCCGATCAAAAGGATCTTTATGAATAGGCGGCAAAGCATCTACCATCACTGCATGTTCACCACTAATGACCAGCTCGTTGTATCCATGTTCCAGTAATTCTCGATACAACAATCTAGCATCTACTTGGAAATCAGAACGACCTAAGCCCTTTTTGATGGCAATTTCCCATAAACTCGCCACGCTAAAAAATAATTTATTTTCAGTCGATCCTAGAAGTTCCAATGCCTCTGCTGATAATTTATCAGGATCTCTAGCAACCCATAACAATAAATGAGTATCTAGCAAAATCTTCATATTTATTTTTCACTTTTTCCTTCAAATAATTTTTGAATTTCAGAAGAGCCCATTTGATCAAAATCTTCTGGAATCTGAATCTGTCCTTTCATGAATCCAAAACGATTCATATCAATACGTTCTGGAGAAGTTAGTGAGGTGACTTTCACAAGAGGTTTCCCTGCTTTTGCAATAAAAAAAGACTCCCCTTGAATTGCCTGTTCAATTAACCGAGACAAATGCGTCTTTGCTTCATGGATATTAAATGTCCTCATGCTTTTCCTCATTTAACTAACTGAACTAAGTTTAATTAGTCATTCCTATGTTTGCAAGGATTCTATGGCGAAGCGAAGAAGTTTCTTCAGGGGCCAAAAATGACAGACAAAAAGCAGTAAGATTTTTAAGGGGCATCTAACAATCCCATTCTCTCATCCATAGCATTATCCAACGCAGCGCTCTTAGCGGGCCGAAAACAACAGGGGAAGCTTGACTTTGCCAAGCTGTAAACTTGCGGAAGTGCAGCAATAGCGGCAGCAGAACCCGCAATATAAAAACCTCCCAGAGTCCGACCTATGGAAACATTTCCTGCCACAAGAAAGGCTCCATAATACGCCGTCATTAACAGCCTAGAGATAAGGTCAGGTGATTCTCTGTGAAAATACCCTCCTACCTGCAATACATTATTAAATATTGACATAATAAAAAGGGGATTAAGTTGCTTTCCTAAACCCGCTTTATTTAGATTAAGAATAAATCCATCATGGCTGAAAATGACGCCTACGATATTGGTTGCCGTGTCACCAAAATTCGCTAATATTGTCGCTATGCTGTCGTCCTCTGCCGTAAACTCATGTTCAGCATCATCCCTTTCCCCGAAGACACAAAATTTACGAAGATTTTCTGCAAGCATTATGGCATATGAAGCCATTAACATCGTATCCATCTGTTCATAATAAGGGTCGAAATCACCCTCATGATTATCATTAAATTGCCTCATGAAGGCTAAAGCAGAAAAACAAGCAATTTGTATCAGCGCACTTACCGGATAAACGTATTTAACGGCCTTATTTATAAAACTAAACATATCTTTTCTCCTCAAGTTCAATAAATCGTGAGGAGCATATACTCATCGCCCTTCAAGCTTTAGTCCAATAGAATCTTTCTCGATTCGGCTAAAAATAAGGCTATTGAGAGCGTTTAAAAACTGCCAATACTTCCAAGTGATCCGTCCCAGGGAAAAATAAAAACGCCTCTGAAAATTCCAGTTCAAAGCCTCCTTTCTCTAAATTTTTGGTATCTCGCTTAAAACTCTCAAAACCACAGCTGACGTAAATTAATCGCTGCACGGAAGTCGACTTTAGGATTTTTTCCCTCAAAGACAGATCTAAACCTTTGCGCGGTGGATCGACGATCACAATGTCAATATCTCCCTGGTTTAAAATAGTAGAATCTTCAGCTCGGCCTGAGGAGAAAGAAAGCTTGTGCTTGAGTGAGTCTGGCAATTTCGAGCACGAAACTTCAAAGCAAGACTTTGCCAATGGGGAAATTTCATTGAAATCAATTCGTTTAGCTTTGTCCAAGAGCGTTAAGCCAATCGTTCCCCCTCCCGCATAAAACTCTGCAATGCTTGATTCCTGAGGAACCCAGGTTTGTAAACGATGCAATAATTGCTCAAACATTTCGGGGTTAGCCTGCATAAAGCTCGCCGGATGAAAGGCGATCTCTCGGCCCAAAAAACTTTCCCAAAACCAGGGCTCTCCCGAAAACAAGGTCCAGCTTTCCCCGAAAATAACGTTGTCTCGCCGAGTATTAAAATTCAGCCAAATGGAATGCAGGCTTGCTTGATGCTGCAGCCAAAAGCTATCCAACGATGCTCGAAGTTTTGCCTCGATAGGCCCTTCTTGATTCAGCACAAAAACTACTTGGATTTTTTTCGAGGCTGAAATCGTCAATTGCAGGTAGCGAAACAGCCCCTGTCCTTGTAATTCTTGATAAGCCGAAAAGGCCTGCTCATTCAGCCATTGTTGCAGTCTAAGAACCATCTGATTAAGACTAGGATGCTGAACCTGGCAGTGAGGAATTTCCAAAACCTGATGCGAATGTCCTTCGAACATTCCAATTTTAACCTTCCCTACTGATCCTCGAATAGCCAGCTTTATTCTCGTCCGAAAGCCTTTTAAAGCTCCGATTTTGAGTTCAAAGTTCTGAATCCCATGATCTTCGAAAAATTGAGCGGCTTCAGCAAAGATAGGACTATTTGCATTGTAATTTTCTTTCTTCAAATCAACGGAACAGCCAGAACAACGCTCGAAGTGGGTGCAAATCACGTTATTCTAAATTCAATAGGATAAATTGACTTCAAACGCTCATCTTCCCCAACAGCCAACATTTTTAAGTTTTCAGAAGATTCAAACCATTCGTCAGAAATCTTCATTAATAGGTCTGGACCTGCACAGCGTTGCAAGTTTTGAACCATTCTTTGAATTCGAGCTCTTCCTGAAAATTGTTTTTCTTTGCTTTGCACTTTTAATGCTTGAAATTCTAAGAGACATTCTCGTGTCGCCTCTTCTAACAAAGCTTTTCGAGCATGAGAGTCCAAACTCAATAATTTAGGAGAGGGAGACGCTTCTCCGCTTGATGAAACTAACGTCTCGGAGCTTGCCCTAGAATCGGTCCCTCGACGGCGAATCCCATCTTCTCCAATTAATGAATCCACTCCGTAAATATTTGCAAACCAAACACTCCTTTCATAAGCAAGCTCATCAGGGGATAAGCGTTTAAATTCTGCGTAAGCTTCAAAAAAATCCACCACTGCATACGTGGCTTCTTTAAGCGGAAGGTGGTTAAAAATTTTAGGATATTTTCGAATAAGTCTAAAAATTTCGGCCTTAATGGGTTCCCATTCCCAAAACCCCAAAGGGTCTTCGCTGCTTACCCATTTTAAAACTCCCGCTTTTCGTCGAAATTCCTCTACATCGCTAGGATTCTCTAATTTCAGAAAAGGTTCATCTGTTCTTGTGGTTTTTATTTTCCAGTCTTCCCAGTCCCAAGGACCCGGTTCATCTTTAGGTAGAGGTGTTATTTTCCGAAAGAATTTAGATTTAATTTTTTCAAAACTGTCTGGAATATCAATTTGGATTTTCTCTATTAATGACAAAGTGCGATTGATACTTAACATGTCATCCCCCCGGATTAAACGTTCACTTCAAGTGGCGGCGAGATCCTAAAGTGAATAAAAAAGAAAAACAACATATATTGGCATCACTAAACCTCTGCCAAATTTCCCTCTTTCTCCAACCAAATTTTTCGATCCCCTGCTCTCGCTTTGCTCAAGAGCATATCCATGGAACTTTCTGTACTGAATTCATCTTCCAAAGTCAGGCGAACCAATCGACGCGTACTTTGAGCCATCGTGGTTTCCCGCAGCTGAGAGGGATTCATTTCGCCCAAACCTTTGAAACGTAAGACATTGACCTTTCCTTTTGAAGATTCTGATTTTTTTAATTTTGAGAGGATGCCATCTCGTTCACTTTCATCCAAGGCATAAAAAACCTCTTTGCCCGCATCGATGCGATACAAAGGCGGCATCGCGACATAAATATGCCCTGCTTGCACCAAAGGTTTAAAATGTTTCAAAAATAAAGCACAAATCAAAGTCGCAATATGAGCTCCATCTGAGTCCGCATCTGCCAAGATGCAAATTTTTCCGTAGCGTAATTGATTCAAATTTTGGGAGCCAGGATCTACGCCAATTGCGACGGAAATATCATGCACTTCTTGAGAAGCCAAGACTTGAGAACTATCCACTTCCCAAGTGTTCAGAATTTTCCCACGTAACGGCATGATTGCTTGAGTTTCTCGGTCCCTGGCTTGCTTTGCCGAACCTCCAGCTGAGTCCCCTTCCACTAAAAATAATTCGGTTCGAGAGAGGTCTTGACTGGCACAATCAGCTAATTTTCCCGGTAAGGCAGGGCCTGAAGTAATCTTTTTTCGAATGATTTTTTTATCTGACTTCAATCGATTTTGAGCATTGGCAATCACATGCTCGGCAATCAAGTTGCCAATGTCGACTTCTTTATTAAGCCATAAACTTAAAGCATCTTTGACAACCGTGGACACCAAATTGGAACAAGATCGAGAGGTTAATCTTTCTTTAGTTTGGCCTGAAAATTGAGGATCTTGAATTTTCACCGAGACGACATAAGCGCAGGTTTCCCAGATATCTTCCGGCGTTAATTTCACGCCCCTCGGCAAAAGATTTCGAATTTCGCAGAACTCTCGAATGGCTTCAGTTAAGCCCATTCGCAAACCATTCACATGGGTCCCCCCTTGAACCGTGGGGATTAAATTGACATAACTTTCTGTGACCAGATCCCCTGTACCGTCCACCCTCCAAACCACTGCCCAATCTAAAGCTTCCGTTTTGCTTTTAAAGCTTCCAATAAAAGGCGAGTCTGGCAGGCGGGGTTGATCTCCTAATTGTTCGAGCAAATATTGAGATAGTCCATTTTCGTAGCACCACGTCTCTGGCGCTTCTCCTTCATTGATAAAATGGATATTGAGCCCCGGGCACAATACTGCCTTCGCTCGGAGCATATGCCGGATGGCCTTAAGCGAAAATTTTTCCGTATCAAAATAACTTGCCTGAGGATGAAATTTGACGGTCGTTCCACTTTGCTTTTTAGGCGCGCTTCCTATGCATTTTAATTCGCTGACTTTAAGCCCCTTCTCAAAGGCCATCATATAGGACTTTTCATCTCGCTGAATGCGCACCTCTAAGCGTTCTGACAAGGCATTGACGACCGACACCCCTACTCCATGCAGGCCTCCGGCAAACTGATAAACCTCGTGATTAAATTTTCCCCCCGAATGAAGCCGAGTCAGAATCAGTTCCACTCCCGAGACTTTTTCTTCGGGATGAAGATCCACCGGCATCCCTCTGCCATCATCTTCCACTTGTGCACTCCCGTCTTCAAACAGTGTGACAGTAATATTTTTACAAAAACCCGCCAGAGCTTCGTCCACACTGTTATCCACCACTTCCTGCAGCAAATGATTGGGCCGAGAAGTATCGGTATACATTCCCGGTCTTTTTTGGACGGGTTCCAGTCCAGTTAAGACTTCAATTTGCGCGGACGTGTAAGATTTCATACTCGATTCCCTAATGCGTAAACGTCGAAATTTTTCCTTCCAAACCACGAATCATCGCTTCCACTTGCAATAAGATTCGATCTTGAAGGGCCTTGAACTTCGCCGAGTTCGTGACCTTGCTATAAGCTGAAATATTGAAAGTGATTCCCGAACTATTCAAGGCATCACGAGAAGCTAAACTAACCAAGCTTTGAGGGTGATCAATTAAGTTTTCATTTTTCAAAATTTCTCTCGTTTTTTCCATAATAAGTGCCATTTTCTCTGCGTCATCATAGCAAAGCGTAATATTTTGATTGATGCGGCGATACGTCATTCGAGAAGGATTTTCAATAATGCTCGAGGTAAATACGCTATTGGGGACATAGATTGGGCGCTTATCTAAGGAACGAATGAGGGTCAGCCTCCAACCAATGTGCTCAACATAGCCTTCAAAGTTTTTTTCTGAAGAACTAATCCAATCGCCAATCACAAAGGGTCGATCGAAATAGATAAATAATCCTCCAAAGAAATTGGCAATCATACTTTGACTCGCAAAAGCTAAAGCCGCTCCCGAAATGCCTCCAAAGGTTAATAGTCCAGACAAGGGAATATTAAAAATTCCCAAGGCAATCAAAACCGCAAAAAGCGTCAGACCAATCAGCGCTGCCCGACGAATTACTAAAATACTCGTTTGATCAAGCATCAATTGGCCTTGTTGATCCACTTTTTGGGCCTCAAGCGACCAATGATCACAAATGCGTCTTAGCAGCCCTAGACAGAACCAAACGCAGACCATCAGAATTCCCATCTCAAAAAGATAATTCAGCCCATTCGCTTCCAAGAAATTGCCTAAAGTCTTCAGAAGTAAATGCAGTAAGGCCAATCCAATCAAAAACCAGATCAGGGCTAAGCCAGGTCGATAGGCCGATTGCAAGACTAAGTCTGCCCAATGCGCAGACTTCTTCTGCAGCACTCGAGAAAAGGATTTAAAAAGCCCTCTTGAAATGCAATGAAGCAGAAGCCCCAAGAGCAGAAAACCCGTAAATTTTAAGCCAAATAGGGCAAACCCGCTTAAATGGGAAATTTGAAAAATCTCATTTTGAATCAAATTTTGAAACATGCTTGAACTCCAAAGAGGAAAACAAAACCTCATTCATCACCTCAAACTCATTGCAGAGCAGAACCTGATCACAGCCAGCTTCTAAAGCTAGAACAACAGGCTGAAGGGGATCATGAGTCGCCTTCGCCGCTTGCATCCCTAAATCATCGCTCAAAATCTTCCCCTGAAAACCGAGCTGCTTTTTTAAGATCGTCTGAATCCATTCCGAAGAGAAACTCGCCGCTCTGTGATCCACTGCAGGATAGACGACATGACTCATCATCACCGCATCGGCCTGCCCTGTGCTAATCAAAGTAGAAAAAGGCTGAAGATCTGTCATTTCAATCTCTTGCAAAGAACGCTCATCCTGAAGTTTAGCAATATGCGTATCGCCCTTGATCGAGCCATGCCCCGGAAAATGTTTCAAAACACTTTTCATTCCCGACTGTCGCATGCCAGCAATCCAAGCTTGCGCCAGAACTGTAACAATATGGGGATCCGTATGAAAAGCTCGGTTACCGATAATCTCTTGATTCCAGCCAAGATCGACCACCGGCGACAAAGAGGAGTCCATGCCACAATCTCGCAATTCCTTGGCCATTAAAGCAGCTGTACTTTGCGCTTGAGCACAGGCTAATTCAGGCCCTTGTTCTTCCCATAAATCTCCAAAATATTGCAGGGGCGGCAAAGGAGAGAACCCCTCTCGAAAACGCATAACCCGCCCGCCTTCTTGGTCCACCATCAACGGAAGCGTTGGAGCCAAGGCTTTAATGCTTTTCGTCAGGGCTTTCAATTGCGTTGGAGATTCATAATTTCGAGAAAAGAAAATGACACCGCTCACGTGAGGACTTAGCAGTCTTTTTTGATCGGCTTTGCTTAATTCAAGCGCTTCAATGCCGATGATGATCATGGGGGCGCTTGGTTCAGATAGGCCATCGCTCGAGACAAATGCCCCCCTAAAATATCCGATAAGTGGGATTCCACTTTCTGCAGACCTTGATCTATCAGGATTCGATCTTCCTTCGAAGGCGCATGAAGCACATAGTTTAAGACTTGATCTTTGCTACCCGGATGACCAATCCCAATGCGAAGTCGCCAAAAATCTTCTCCTATCGCAGCAATAACGTCTCTCAAACCATTATGCCCTCCGTGCCCTCCCCCAAACTTCAAACGAACGGTGCCTACTGGGAGATCTAAATCATCATGCGCGACGAGTATTTCAGCAGCGGGAATTTTAAAGAAAGAGGAAACTGATGAAAGCGCGCGGCCACTGGCATTCATATAGGTATTGGGAATCAAAAAATGAACTTGAATTGCCCCTATCCCCTCACGGTTTCTCTGAACTTTGGCAGTATAGCCTTCAAATTTTGCTTCTAATCGAAGCTCAAACGCAAAACGCCGGGCCAAGTTTTCGACAAACCAGGCTCCAGCATTATGACGAGTTTTGAAATATTCATCCCCAGGATTGGCTAAACCAACGACAAGTTGAATGGCCATAAATACATGACTCCCTCTGTTAAGAAGGCCCTATTCCGTACCCTTTTCATCTTTATCTTTGTCAGCCGCTGCTTCAGTTTCTTCGCCTTCAACAGGAGCTTCTCCTTCCGTTGCTTCAGTTTCACCTTCTGCTGGAGCTGGGGCGACCGGTTCTTCTTCTACAACCACTCGAGGAATGTGAATGGTGACCACGGCTTTATCATCACCCGCTTCCAAATCTGGGAATACTACACCCTTGGGCAAGGTAATGTTCGACAAATGGATAATGCCATTCAATTCAAGCGCCGAAAGATCAATGCTGATCGCATCAGGAATATTGACGGGTAAACATTCCACTGTGATTTCTGCCAAAATATGATTGACCACCCCACCATCCTTCACACCTGGAGATTTGTCTTCGTTTTCAAAATGAATCGGCGCATGGACTGTAATTTTTTGATCCATACGAACACGCAAAAAATCTGCATGCAAAACTTTCGGTTTGTAAGGATGCGTTTGGAGCGCCTTCAAAAGAACATTCTCCGAACCCTCTTCATCCAGCTTCAAAGTAATTAAGTGTGAAGCAAATCCTTCATGCTCTAACTGATGAAAAATTTCTTTGTGGCTCAAGGTCATGGACTGAGCAGGCTTTCCCGCTCCATAAACGATGGCAGGAACTCCATCACTCTCACGACGCAGGCGGCGGCTCGCACCCCTCCCCTTCGTTTCGCGAGAACTAGCATGAATAACATATTCTTTCTTAGACATAATAAAACCTTTAATAAATTGAAATACTCCGATCTCGCGACCAAGATCGGCGCGGCATTATACCCATCCAAAACTATTTTGCAGCTTTTTGTCTTTGCGTATAATTTGTTTCGTTTCCTTCATCCGCAAACATACTGCTAATCGACTCTTCGCTATGAATACGCCGAATCGTTTCTGCGAGCATAGTGGCCAAAGAAAGTTGGCGAATTTTTTTGCATTTTTTGGCTTCCAAAGACAAGGGCACAGAATCCGTCACGACGATTTCATCAATAACAGAAGATTCAATATTTTGAATCGCAGGGCCGGAGAGCACGGGATGAATCACATAAGCGCTGATTTTTGTCGCTCCTCGATCAAGCAAAGCATTGGCGGCTTTGCATAAAGTTCCTGCGGTATCGATGATGTCATCCACCAAAATGCAATGCCGACCCGCAACTTCTCCAATCACGCGCATCACCTGCGCTTCATTCGGATGAGGGCGACGCTTTTCGATAATGGCCAGATCACAGCCCAATTTTTTAGCCATGGCTCGCGCTCGAACCACACCGCCAATATCGGGAGAAACCACCACCGGATTATCAATTTTTTGCTTTTTTAAATCCTCAAACAAAATAGGAGTTCCATACACATTATCGACCGGGATATCAAAAAATCCTTGGATCTGTTCTGCGTGAATATCTACGGTGACCAAACGATCAATTCCAATCGCCAAAATATCAGCGACCAGACGAGCGGTAATAGGCACGCGCGAAGACCTTGTTCGGCGATCTTGCCGACCATAACCATAATAGGGAACCACCGCGGTAATACGGCCAGCGGAAGCTCGACCCAAGGCATCCGCAATAATGGATAATTCCATCAAGTGATCGTTCACCGGGGGGCAGGTTGATTGAATAATAAAAACATCTCGACCTCGGACATTCTGATGGATTTCAACCGCACATTCTCCATCGCTAAATTGATCTACTGTGGCCTCAGCCAATGGGATGTTCAAAATGGTTGAAATGGATTGGGCTAACTCAGGGATTGCATTCCCTCTGACAAGCATCATATCTGACACAAAAACTCCAAAAATTTAGAGTGAAGAAGATGGCTGGGCCGGAAGGATTCGAACCTACGGATGCGGGGATCAAAACCCCGTGCCTTACCACTTGGCGACGGCCCAACAAAAAGGTCTAATAACTAACGTAATGGGCGCGGATTCTAACGACGCGCTTTTGAAAGATCAACGGCTTTGGAATGGAAAAGCTCACGAAAATTAAAAAGCCTCTTTCGAGGCCTTTTAAATAGAAGAACATTTCCTCGTTAGGACGTGAAGATATTTCCCTCAGAAGGCAAATTAACATTTGTACCCACGAAGGTGTTTGCACCCAACATCATGATGACGGGAATAGCAATCATCAAGGATCCAACAATCAACAACCAAATGGCTGCTCGAAGATGTCCACTGGTTCCTTGCGTATCCATTGAGTGTGCTTTTAATTTCAGCAATCCAATGACGACCAAAGCAATCCCAATGACCGCAGCGCCCGAGTAGAAAATATTCGCTGCACTGGTCATTTGAGCTTTCACTCGGCCTTGCAAACCCGAAACCGTGCAACTCGAATTAAAGCTTCCACCGCCTACTTGTGTGCACAAAGTATTAGTAGAAGCCACACTCGCATAAGATAGTAAAAAAGCAGGCCCCGCTAAGCAGGCTTTTTTAAAGGCTTTCAAAAACTTCATTTCTTTACTCTCCCAAACATTATGAGTCGTTATGCCGCAGCTGAACTGGTAAAAATACCCGCTTCTGAAGGTAGGTTAACATTCGTGCCCACGAAGGTATTCGCACCTAACATCATGATAACAGGAATTGCAATCATCAAGGCTCCGATAATCAATAACCAAATCGCGGTTCGAAGATGTCCGCTGGTTCCTTGCGTATCCATTGAGTGCGCTTTTAATTTCAGCAAACCGATCACGACTAACGCAATCCCAATAACCGCAGCACCCGAATAGAAAATTTTAGCTGCACTGGTCATTTGAGCTTTCAAATTAGTCGCTAAACCACTAACGCTACACGTACTTGATTGTGTGCCCACACCTGAATTACAAAGAGGGCCAGCGGCGTAAACTGAAAACGCAGAACCCAAAAGTGCTGAGACCCCTAAAGAAGCCTGACGAATTTTCTTGAACAGTTTCATATCAAAATCTCCATGTTGGTTTTTAAAAACTAAATCAGTATAGACAGTAAGCCCCTGTTTTTGCTCAGATATTTGTAAAAAATATTACCTCCATTCTTAATAAAAAACATAAGTCAATGATTTTATTAGAAATAAAAAGAAACCTATGACGAGGAAATGATGCTCTTCCTCAGCCAATCAAAGGCATCCTGCAAGGCATCCCACTTTGTTCCGCTCGCCTGAGCCATTTCAGCTTTTCCTCCTCCTTTTCCTTCAATCAAAGGCGCGATTTCTGCAATCCATTTTCCCGCATGAAAGCGCGGGATTAAATCAGGACTCACCAGCACTAGCAAGTTAGCACGGCCTTCATGAGTCGCCCCCAGGACGATCACGCTAGATTTCAGTTGATCCTGAAGATGCAAGCCCAAATCTTTCAAATTTTTTGGCTCCATTTGCAGCGATTGGGCTAAGAAATTCACTTCGTCAATTCTCTCGACTCCCTTCAATAAGTGCTCTGCAGAAGCTAAAGCGATTTTCTTTTCCAACCCTTCAATCTGTTTATTGAATAGTACATTCTTATCTATCAAAGCTTTGACTTTCTCAGGGACTTGCGAAGGAGGAACTTTAAGTGAATCGGCACAAGCGCCCAAGCTGCTTTCCAAATCTTGGCAATACGTCAATGCCGCCTTCCCCGCCACCGCTTCAATGCGACGAATTCCTGCAGCAACGGCAGTTTCAGCAATAATCTTAAAAAAACCGATGGTTCCCGTATGAGAAACATGGGTTCCCCCGCAAAGTTCCATCGATACCGATTTCTCCGAAGCCAAGCCCATTTGAATCACACGGACTTTCTCGCCGTATTTCTCTCCAAAAAGTGCCATTGCCCCCATTCTTCGAGCTTCTTCTTGAGAGGTTTCAATAATGGCTACCGGGTAATTTGCTAATATTTTTTGGTTCACCCAATCTTCGAGTGCTTTAATTTCTTCACGGCTTAAGGCTTTTCCATACGAAAAATCAAAACGCAGACGCTCTGGAGTCACCAAAGAACCTTTTTGCGTGATTTGACTTCCGATAAGGCCATGTAGCGCGGCATGCAATAAATGCGTCGCCGAATGATGTCGTTTGGTTTCCTCACGGAGCTCAGAAGCAATTTCTGCCATCACCTCCTGCCTTAAGGTGAAATCTCCTTGCAATACTTTTCCAAAATGGAGAATAGCCCCGCCTCGCTTTTGTGTATCCAAAACCTCAAACTGCCCTCCCTTCGCTGATCGAATCCAGCCCGTGTCACCGACTTGACCGCCAGATTCAGCATAAAAAGGCGTTGCCTGAAGAACGATAATGCCTTCTTCCCCTTTCGACAAAGAAGCAACTGAGCTCCCCTCTCGAAATAATTCGGCAATTTGACTGGATTCTTGAGAAGAAAAATATCCCTTAAATTCACTGACGGCTTCACTTTTGAGCTCAGCGTTATAATCCAATCCGAATTTACTCGCTTCTTTCGCTCGAAGTCGCTGTGCTTCCATGCAATGCAGAAAGCCCGCATGGTCAATTTTCAAATTCCGTTCTTTGGCCATATCTTCCGTTAAATCTACTGGGAACCCATACGTATCGTAAAGCTTAAAAACCAGTGAGCCAATTAACGATTGATTTTTAATATTTTTAGAATCAAGCAAAGCCACTTCAAACTCTTTGATCCCCTGAGTCAGAGTTTTAGCAAATTGAATTTCTTCTTGCTGAATGGTGTCGATAATTCGTGATTTTTGATTATTTAATTCAGGATAAGCTTTTCCCATTACTTTACATAAAGGCTCCACAATTTTATGGAAAAAAAGCTCTGTCATGCCCAGTTTATGCCCTTGCCGCAAGGCACGCCGCATAATTCGACGGAGCACATAACCTCGACCTTCGTTGGAAGGAGTAACTCCATCTAAAATCAAAAAAGCTGTGGATCGAATATGATCGGCGATCACCCGCAAAGATCGATGAGCCAAATCTTGAGTCCCAAGCAATTGAGCGATGAATATAATGAGGTCATGGAAAAGATCGATTTCGTAATTATCATGAACCCCTTGAAGAACCGCCGCCAAACGCTCCAGGCCCATCCCTGTGTCCACGCAAGGCTTGGGCAGCGGCATTAAATTTCCTGATTTATCTCGGTTAAATTGCATGAAAACGAGATTCCAGATTTCAATATATCGATCTCCCTCTGCTTCTGGAGAACCTGGAGGTCCTCCGGGAACTTCAGGGCCATGATCATAAAAAATCTCCGTGCACGGACCACAAGGCCCCGTCTCTCCCATGGACCAAAAATTATCTTTTGCACCAATTCGACTAAGACGAAGAGGATCCACTTTAATTTCATTGAGCCAAATGGATTCGGCTTCTTGATCTTCTTCAAAAACGGTCACCCAAAGTTTAGAAGGAGAAAGTCCCAATTCTTGAATCAGAAAATCCCAAGCCCAATGAATCGCTTCCCGTTTGAAGTAATCGCCAAAGCTGAAATTTCCCAACATCTCAAAAAAAGTATGATGACGCGCTGTAAATCCAACATTATCCAAGTCATTGTGCTTTCCACCCGCTCTCAGAGAACGCTGGATGCTCACGGCCCTTGTGTAAGGACGAACTTCTCGACCTAAAAAAACATCCTTAAATTGAACCATTCCCGAATTAACAAAAAGCAAAGTTGGGTCGTTATGAGGAATCAATGAACTTGAGGGCACTAAGCTGTGATGGTGCTTCTTAAAAAATGCGACGAACTTTTCTCGAATCGTTTGAGTTTTCATGCAAATTTATGCCAATAAAAAATTTGATGCGATTATCAAGTGATGTGAGGACTGGTGCAATCTTAATCTGGTGCCATCCACTAGCGCTTCCCATTGCTTGCTTTACCTTTGCAAGAGCTCCCCAATACGTTAATGGAAGTCAAAAGCCAGTGACTTGATTTCCGAGGAGTATATACTCCTCGTCACCCAAGAATTTATGGAAAAAATAATGTTCCGCATTGCCATGCTTTTACTAGGCCTTAGCTTATCTGGATGCGCCTTGCTCCATCCTTATAAAACCCCTGTTCAACAAGGTCGCATTCTCAGCGATGAACAAATCGCCACGATCAAACCTGGAATGACTGAAGACCAGCTGCAATTCATTCTGGGAACCCCAGGAGTTCAGGACCCCTTCACCAGCAATACGTGGTATTACATCTATACCCATCAAGAAAAAAATTACCCCATGACTGAAAAAGAACTCATCGCCATATTTAAAGACCATCAATTGATTCAGATTAATGGAAATTATGCCATCCCAGGCCCTGAAGTGACTTCGTAAACCTTCTATTGAGCAAGAGACATGCTTCAAATTGAAATCGCTTACGCCAGCCCTAAAAAACAAATCATTGAGACGCTTCAGGTCCCCGAAGGGAGTACTTTGCAGCAAGTCTTAGATTCCCATCTGCAAACTTATCTTCATCGACATTTTCCTGAAACTTCTTCGGAAGAAAAAGCGAATTTTAGCTTTGGGATTTTCTCTAAGCCTCAGACCTCAGAGACTCTTTTAAAAAACCAAGATCGTATTGAAATTTATCGTCCTCTTTTGGTCGATCCGATGAAAAAAAGATCCGTTCGGCAAAACGCCCAGGGTCTAAAACACATATCAAGATAAGAGGAAAATTTCTCTAGCCTCGGACTATACTTTTTCACTTCAAAAAACTTTAGAAAAACAAGAAGGCTTAGTATGTCATCCGTCGAAGCAGAGACTTTATTCCACAATACAGGCTGGTTTCACACCGAAAAGCCTAAAGCAGAGCTGAGCGTTTCAGATGACTTAAGCAGCATGGATGGAGTGATCAATCTCAGAGATGGGGCACTTGTTGTCGAGCGAATCGACCTCGGCTCTAAAATGGCTGAGCTCAAAACCCTACTTTTTGTCACAGACACCCCCCTTCTTGGAAAAGTTCAAGCTTATCTTCAACGATTTCAGGGCTTTCGCGCTGAGAAAAAAGAAGAAGGCGACTGGACGCTGATTGAACACCATATTGTGGCAAAGTATGTTGAAATTCAAAAAATCAGTCCGGAAGACCTACCCTGCATTATGGACCTACTTGCCGCACAGAAAAATTTATCTCAGCAGGAAATTTTAATTGTGGACGACTCCCTTGTTAAGGCCCTAAACCAAATCGACTGGACCGTATCCAGCTTCAGCCTCTACGGAGAAAATTCGCCACAATTCATCTTCGAACTCGCAGATTTTTTCAAAAAAAGAGATTTCTCTCAAGTTCAATGCATAGCACTACATCCAAACATTACTCATATCGGGAAAAAAACTTTAAAGGGAATAGAGGCGTGCTCACAAAATTTAAAATCCCTGATCTCCTTTGCTGGGCCTGCGAGTGTATTAATCAAAATTCTTCCCCAAATCTCAAAAACAATTCGAAACCTTCATATTTTCATCGATGAATCTTTTACAGAAGATTTAATCTTCGAACGCATACCGGTACTCGAATCACTTTTCATTAATTTTTTTGGACACGCAAAAATTTTATTTTCTGACACTTTTCAACCTAAACTTCGATCTTTCTCTTTTTTAGGTCAGAATAACGGGGGAATATTCCCCCGTCTCTTATCAGTTTTGGATAATTCAGCACTGGTTTTTCTGAAATATTCTATCCTTCAAGGATATCTTCGTGCGGGCGGAAGCATCCCAGGTAACTCAGCTCGAGTTTTAGTGGAATGCTGGCCCACAGCTGGACAGACTTACCCTCATTTAAAATTCTTAGATTTACACACAGCGCTAGAGTGTGATGGGGAATCTCTCGCAGCGCTACAAGATAAAACTCTTGAATACTTTGAGGTGCCGAATCACTATCGATTGAGTCCTTTTGAACAGGATAGTCTTGCTTTGAAAGCCAGAACTCTCGTATTAGAAGGGCCTCATCTTGAAGAATATATCGATCTTACACACGAGGTTGAAACCCTCATTCTTCGGTTTGCTTATACTTCTGTTCCCATAGGAGCGCTGAAAAGATTTTTAGCTTATTCCCAAGCTAAAACGATTTCCTTGAAACTTAGCTACGTAGAAGAATCAACCTTGCAAGACCTAAGATGGCTGATGAACGAATTCTCTAAATTCAAGTTTAGTTACGAGAATGTCGCTACTTTGACCTCAACGCATTCTCAAAAAACCAGTGCTTTTTTTCAACATCAGCCATTGAATTTTGATGCGAGTGATCAGTCCGCGCTTTCAGGCGTCCAAATTTTCGAAGACCGCAGCGGAATTGTCGTTGATCCGTCACTTCATCTTCAAAATTTTCATACGCTTGTTGCAGAAGACTTTTCCGTGCTTCCCCTGGCTTTTGAGGGGGTTCCTATTGACATCCCCAGTTCAAATACCAAACCCCGAGCTTCCGATGAATATCAAGGACGACTGATTTGCCATCTTCAGGCGAAAGAAATCTTTGCCTTACCCACGCTGCCTAATGCTGAAATACTTGCTATGGCGCTTCCCAAACAATGTGCTCTTTATCGAGATAGCCGGACGGGGCAATACGGAATTGAAAGTCAAATCAATCAATCCTGTATCATTGAATGGAAAATTCGAGCCCAGTTACCCAAAGTGTCTTTAAAGTCTCTCTATCGGCACTTATTCGAGGGTTTAAAATTAAAATCTTTGAGAGGAGAAATACAAGTTTATCCTCTTGTGGCCTGGCCTGACGGCGTCTCTGACTTAGAAAAAATGGAATCTCTCGCCGCTTGGATTAGCGGTTTTGACTCTCAAGATGGAAAAGCTCCTGGTGAAAATCTTTCTCTTTTAACCCATCTCAATCGACTTCTTAGGGAGAAAAAAGGTCGATGTTCGGAGCGCACTTTTTTATTTAACATTCTCGCGCGATACTTGATCCCTGAATGCCAAACTTATTATGTCAGCAACTCTCTTCACGTCATGCCCGTCATCGTTGAACCTCGATCAGGAACCTTGCTTTGTTTTAATTTAGGAGGTACCTCTGTCGATCTCGATATTCGTCCTCGAGTTCAAACACAGCCCATTGAAGCTGAAGAAGCTCATCCGAAAAAAGCTTTGTTATTCCAAGAGGCCGAATGTGCTTACCCGCTTTCCCCAGCAGAACTCTTATTATTTACTCAATTCCAAAGACACCTTAGCGTCCCTCAAAAGATTTTTTCTTTGGATCCTCGATCTTGGGAATGGAACACGACTGAAAAACCAAAAAATTTATGTCTAGTGCTGAATGCAGCCCAAGAGCGAGACGCCGCTATCGAAGTATTGAAAGCACAAGATGGGGTTTTCATGGCCCCTTCCCTTGAAGCACTCAGAAGCCACTTGTACGTTCAGGAAGGAGATAAATATGCTTATCAACCCTCCCCCTTTGCTTATTTTTTAGCTTCGGAGGGTCATCCAAAAACTCTAGTCATTTCAGGAAAATTTCTGATTGGAGCCAGCGGAGGACCTTCCAAGTATTATCCTCTCTTAGACGCCACTCGAATGATCAAACAATTGACACTAGATAAAGAAATCCAAATTGTCGTGCTGATGTTAGAAGAGGAGATACGAAGCTTTCGGGAAGATTTTCGATCTCGATTTCAAGCGGTAGGGCGCGTTGCATCAGAAGGTCTAAACCCTGGAGTCACCGAATCCAAGCCTAGCGCGGAAGATAAATTGCCCATTATTCCTGCTTTTTCTTTTGAATCAAAAACCGACATTCCAATTTTGGACTTCCGAGTCAATGCCTATAACTTTGATCAGCTTTTCCCTCATCCTGTGATTAGCCCCACGGGACTTAAGTTGATGCCCGCTTACCTAAATTCACAAACACCGCCGCTTCCTAAGCTTTATATCATCGGAGAACTCAGTCACAGGCAGTGGCAACGCTTATCCGAAATTCAAGACCAATTCGCTGAGCTCCATGTCCATACAAGCGCCTGGGAATCTCATTTACTCCTTCAAACCGCTGAGGCCGCCGCCCTGCCTAGCGAAGAGAAGTCCGAATCTCGTGTTCACATTCAATCACTCCCCCGGGCAGCCATTTCTAGCCATATTCCAGAAGACGCCATTGCCTTGGCTTTACCAGAAATTGGTAACCCTTTAGTTCGAAATAGCTCAAGTGATGAAAGCGGATTCATTGCTCAATTTACCGCTCTCAAAACTTTGCTTGAAACTCCAGGTCAAACGCTCGTGCTTTATGGAAAACTTTCTCCTGCCTTAGAAGTTGAATTTTTGAATATGAGCAGCGGAACGTTTACATTGGCAGGAGAAAAAATTGTTCTTGGTGAAGGGACTCGCATTCAGGTCTTAAGCCTCGATAAATTTTCTACCTCCTCCCCCTCTCTTCTCGAAATCCCTTCTCGAAATCCCTTCTGCCAGGTTTGCGAAGGTCCCGTTGATCTTTCTCTTTTGGAACCGCTTGAAGTTCGTCTCGATCATTGGAGGAGCGGTCGAAGCTCTGTTTTAACCCTCAGTAGTTTTGATTTGGTGAATCCCCGTACTCGTTCGCTCTGTCGAGATCTTGTGAATTCAGCTTTTGCGGGCCAGGTCATGATTGAAGGAAAGCTGATTGATCTTCGACGCAGTGGAAAAACAGTGGAAGTTTTAGGCCTAGGAATTCCCTCAAAAATTCGAAAAATGGCCGAAGCTTTTGGCGCTTATCAGTCTATTGATTCTCATTCGGTACTTCCCATTATTTTTGAACCTTCAACAATGTCAGTAGACTCTGAAGCTGCAGATATTCTCAGCAGAACAGGAATCATTCCAACAAGCTCTCGTCTTCAATTGGTCCAAGCGCTTAATACTTGGCTAGACAGCAAAGATTCACAACATCCACTTTTTCTTGTTGAAGGTCCTTCCGGTATTGGAAAAAGCGTGGTTCTTAAAGCTTACCTCTCTGCTATCCACGGAGAGCGATTACAAATTCTCCTTCCTAGCGAAGATTTAATTCAGAAAATTGAAACGGCCAATCAAGCAGGAAAAATTGTCTTAATCGACGAAATCAATACGCTACGCCCAGACCAGCTCGAAGCCATCACCGTCTTAATGCAATCTCATCCTCATTTGCGATTGATCGGAACGCAAAATCCCATCAGCTTTCAGGGCCGCGCGAAACTGTCGACTGCGTTGATGGATCATGCTGCGCAGTATTATCTAGAGGAATATTCCAGAGGAGAGCTCCTTTCCATGTGTCAATGTAAAGGCATCTCCGCTCACTTGGCAGAGGTCATGGTTTCTGCGTTCTTAGATTCCTTGAAGCAGCATCGCAGTACTTTTCGAGATTTTATTGCGGGGATTACCGAGATTGAAAAAGCCTTGAAAGAGGAATTCGATAAAGCGCCCAGCGTCTAAGAAGGCTATCGAGATAAATGAGCTGTTACTAAGGCTCCGGCCAAGAAGATGACCCAAGAAAAATAAACCCAAATCATAAAAACTGGGATGGCTGCCAAAGCTCCATACAGTAAAGTATACGATGAAAAATATTTTAAATACTCCGCAAAAATAAGCCTGGCAACTTCGAATAAACTCATAGCGACAAATGCTCCAACGATGCCATGTTTAAGTCGAATTTTAGCATTGGGGACCGTCAGGTATAAAAATAAGAAAGCCAAGAATGCGCTTAAGGCAGGAAGAAAAATCAGTAATTTTCTCATCCCCATAAACATTTCATCTGAAAACAGCACTAGAGAAGTCAAATAAGAACTCAAAACCAAACCGAAGCCGAGCAAAATCGGAGCAACAATCAACATCCCGCAATAGAGCAAAATTAAATTATAAAAATGCCGCTTTTGCTTTAACCGAAAAATCGCATTCAAATGCACTTCAATGTTAACCATGAGAATTCCTACCGTCAGAAATAAAAATATAAAAGCCATCCACGATAAGGACTGAGAGTGCTTTTCAAAGGTTTGCAAATATTCTCGAATCACGTCCCCCGAGCTCGGGACATAGTTTTTAAACATAAAACTCTGAAATTTTAGGGATAGCCGCTCAAGAAAGGGAAAAGCTGAAAAAATCGAAAAAATGACCACCATCAGAGGAACCATATTCACCAATGACGTCAGCGTTAATGAAGAGGCTCGAAGCAAGAGATTTTCTCGCACAAAGGAGCTTCCCAGCACTTTTATAGACTCTTTCATTTGCTTTAATGTCTGACTCAAGTTTGCCATAATCGCCCCTATGCTTTTTCAAAAAGGATCTCCATGAACCCTTACATTCTAGTCCTTTATTATTCGAGAACAGGCGCGACCAAAAAAATGGCTGAATTCATTGCACGAGGCGTAGAAAAAATCACGGGGATGGAGGCTCGAATTCGAACCGTTCC
>OBEQ010817993.1_pt1 | contig 20959 bp, 13 predicted proteins | sample 1670901 | NCBI WGS metagenome assembly OBEQ01 (sample SAMEA104232315, study PRJEB22302) | groundwater metagenome | biome: forest; feature: aquifer; material: groundwater | place: USA | collected 2011-08-07 | depth 5.4 m
GATGGGTTGGGAGATTTTCCCGTCGGCGCGTGGAAATCGGAACCGCATGGCTCTGATACCAGCGCCGGCCAAACCTATGTCGTGTTCGGCACTACCTCTGCCGCTACAGTGCAAGCCTCCGCTCTATTGGCGGGGACCGGCGGATTTGTTATTAACGGCAATTTAGCGTTTGATTACGCCGGTCGTTCCATGAGTGCGGGCGATGTCAACGGCGACGGCTTGGCGGATATCCTTGCCACAGGCCGCTTGAGCGATGTGCACGGCAATCATTCCGGTCAGGCTTATGTGATATTTGGCAAAACCTCGGGCAGCACCGTGGAACTCTCCGCCATTATGAACGGCACTGGCGGTTTTGGCATGAACGGTGAAAGCGCTGAAGATTACGCTGGCTTTTCCATGGGTGCCGGTGATGTCAATGGCGATGGTCTCAACGATATTATTTTGAGTGCGCACCAACCCAACGCAGGAGCTGTTAGTTCTAATCGCACCGGCAAGGCGTATGTCATCTTTGGTAAAACCACGGGGACCGTTGTTGAACTCTCCACTGTCGCGTCGGGCACTGGCGGTTACGTCATTAATGGTAATTGCGCGCTAGATCATTTTGGCAGAAGCGCGGCCCAAGCAGGTGACGTGAATGGCGATGGTTTGATGGATGTGATCATTGGCGCCATGAATGCTGATCCCAACAGCCTGAGTGAAGCCGGTCAATGTTATGTGGTGTTTGGTAAAACCTCGGGGACGGCTATCCAAGCTTCCAGCGTCGTGGCAGGCACCGGCGGCTTTGCCATAAATGGTATCAGCGCCAGTGAAACAATTGGCAGATCCGTCGCAGGCATCGGTGATGTCAACGGTGACGGTCTCGCCGATGTGGTGATTGGTTCCCGCTACGGAGACCACAATGGAATCACCAATGCGGGTCAGACTTTTGTGGTATTCGGCAAAACCAGCGGCACAGCAATTCAGCTCTCAGACGTGCTTGCCGGAACCGGCGGCTTTGTCATTGACGGCGGTCTCAGTAGCGATAATATGGGGTCCAGCGTTAACAGCGCAGGCGACTTCAACGGCGATGGCTTGAACGATATTTTGATTGGTGCTCATCTTGCCGACCCTAATGGTGCGAGTTCAGGCCAAGCCTATGTCGTTTACGGAAAAACGTCCGGTTCAGCAGTGATGGTCTCAGATCTCACCGCAAGTGGCGGCAGCGGTCTCGGTTTTGCCATTAATGGGATGTGCGCTAGTGATAGAATGGGGCTTTCAGTATCCACTGCCGGCGATGTTAACGGGGATGGCATAAGCGATCTGATTGTGGGGTCGTATACCGCCGATCCAAACGGTGCTGACTCCGGCCAAGCTTATGTCATTTACGGTTCCTCTGACCTTATATCACCTACCGTTACACTGGGCACTACCGGCGCCGACACCATGACCGGAACAAGTTCCGCCGATTACATCATCTCTGGCGCGGGCAACGACACTATTGACGGCGGCGGTGGCGCCGATGTGCTGTCGGGAGGTGGTGGCAACGATCTGATAAAAATCGACAACAACAGCTTCACGCGTATCGACGGCGGTTTCGGCACAGATACCCTGCGCTTTGATGCGGCGATTAGTTTGAATCTCACGTCTCTGTCCAATGATAAACTTGTCGGCATCAACGCCATCGACATGAGCAATGACGGTGGCAATTCAACATTGACGTTGAATCTATTTGATCTGTTTGACATGACCGATGAAGCATCCGGTTTGCATCATGATTTGGCTGTGACGGGTGCCGCTGGAGATACATTGACGGTCAGCACTGCGAGCAATCAACCGGCCACTGGCACATGGGTGCATAACGGCAGTGATTATGATTTTACGGTGGGCAGTGAGGTATTGGCGCAGATTCATGTGACTGGGGCGATGACGGTGAATGTTTAGAGGAGAATTTGAATTAACACCAAGCAAATTAACAAAAAACCGTTCTTGCCAAGCCATTGCCAACCCACAAACTTCGGCTATCATTGTAAATACTTATTTTGATGATTAAGGATACAAGGATGTATAGCCTACGACCAAATCAGAATTTTTTCCGCCAACACTTAAACTTATTTTTGTTCACTTCCCTGCTGTGTGGCTTTGCGCAAGCCGATGTTGTTGTTGTGACAAACCCTGCCATTCAAGCCACCGCCGTATCACCTGAGCAGATTGCCAATATTTTTCTCGGTAAATCCAATACGCTGCCTTCGGGTGAAAAAGTGGTGCCTATAGATCAAGAAGAAGGTGAAGCCGCACGCGACCAATTTTACCAAACCGTCGTAAAAAAAGACGCGTCGCAATTAAATGCCTATTGGTCCCGCTTAATTTTTACCGGCAAAGGGCAGCCACCCAAAGCCGTACTTGATGATGATGAAGTCGTGGAAGTAGTTGGCTCTGACAAATCAGCCATTGGCTACATCAGCCGTGAGGCCGTGGATGAAACCGTTAAAGTGCTTTTGGAAGTGAAATAAGATGAATATCAAACCAATTGCTTTGCTAGCAGTTATGCTGTCTGCGCAGACTACTGTTCATGCCGCTACGCTGGATAATAAAGCCCTCACTGAAAAAGTCATCTCCCTGGAAAAGCAGAATAGTGCTCTAACGAAGCAAGTCACCAAAATGGAAACTGTTTCGACCAAGCGCATCGGTAACATCAAACAAATCATGACTGCCAGAGACGAACGAATCCGTTTCAATGGTTTCCTTTCAGCGATGGCTACCAAAAACAGAAAAAATTTGGACTTGAACTTCGAAGGTACTGGCATCGATGATCGTTGGTCCTTTAGCCCTGACTCGATTGTCGGTATGCAGTGGGATTATAAGGTTGTTGAAGGCACCTCTGCGACGGTTCAAGCAGTGGCAAAAGGCGCTAAGGGTTTTGAGGTAGAAGCTGAATGGATGTATCTAACACATCAACTCACTGATAATGTTTCAATACGTGCCGGGCGCTTACGTTTACCCTTATATGCGCTGTCCGAAACTTTTGAAGTTGGCTTTAGTTATCCCTGGGTACGACCACCGGTAGATCTCTATATTGCGGATGTGACCAGTTATGAAGGTGTGGCAATCACGCACAAGGGCCAATGGGGCGACTGGTTTCTTACTTCGGAGGTATGGGGCGGGTCGATTGATGAAGAACTGGTGAAAATACGCGAGGAAATCGGTACCGATTTCGTTTTATCGAACGGGCCTTGGGAGTTTCGCCTGCTAGGCGCGCGAGTAAATAAACAAATTATTAGAGCCTTTGAAGCAACCACCTCACCTGCGTCGCTGAATTATGTCGTGTGGAGCAACATTTATGATGATGGCAACTGGTTAATTCATTTTGAACTCGCCGATCTTGCGGCGAGTAAAGAAAATCCTACCACCAGTAATTATACCGGCTACCTCAGCTTAGCCAAGCACATAAATTCTTGGACACCGTATGTTGTGGCCGGTTTCGGTGATTCTGATCAAGAGCAGGATGAAGGCAAGCGCAACGCGGATCTCTTTCTCTTTACGAGTAATCTGATACCTAAATATTACCATGAAAAAACCTACTCTGTTGGTCTCAGGTATGATGTCAATCCCAAAATGGCGCTTAAGTTCGACGCAACCTATTTTTACGACATAAAAGAAGACGAGATGTCGCGTATCAGGGTGAGCAATCCAACTACTAGACTTACTGACCCAACGAAAGTAGCTCTGCTGGGCGACAATACGACGATATTAACGTTTGGAACCGATATTGTTTTCTAACAGATCATGAGAATAGAACAAAATGCCAAAGATGGGATTTAGGCTAAAACAAGTTGCGCTTTGTTTGCCCCTGAATTGTTTTTTGTTCGTGACAAATGTTGATGCCGATCAATCACAGTTAAGTAATAGCCAACAACATAATCTACCAACGGCAGAATTAGCGCATCGCTTAGACACTCTTGAGAAGCAGCTGAAAGATTCCGAAAAAAAATCCGCTAAACGTCTGAGTAGCCTCAAAAGTAATTTAACCTCAAGCGACAGACTTAAAATCAATGGGTTTCTCAGTGCAGGTATCGTAAAAGGTGATGGCGATTACTATTTTGGCTCACAAGAAAAGAAACTCGAACTCGACGACAAGCTGAATTTTCGCGGTGACTCAGTCGCCGGTCTGCAGTTTAACGTCAATGTTACCGACCGCACTGAGGTAGTGACCCAATTCATTTCCAAGGGCATAGCAAACTTCAAGACCGAAGCTGAATGGGCTTTCGTCAAACAACAGGTGACCGACAACACCTGGTTTCGCGCAGGCCGTATGCGGCTGCCTTTTTATCTCTACTCTGAATCCATCGAAGTTGGTTTCACCTACCCCTGGGTGCGACCACCCATAGATGTCTATATTGGCGAAATCACTTCTTATGAGGGCGCTGATACCAACTATCGCTTTAAATCCGGCGGCTGGACCCATTTTCTGCAAATTTATACCGGTGGGGCTTCGTCGGATTTATTTAAGATCAGCGATATCTACGGCGCCAATCTGCAATCCGATTACAACCATTTTTCTACCCGGATAAGCTACGCGCAAGCCGGGGTTGAAATTAACGGCCTGCCGCTTGAGATACCCAAGGTAATGTATTACGTCGTCAGCGGTTCTTATGACAACGGCAGTTGGGTGACTACGGCGGAAACGATTAAACAGGATGTGAAGTCGGGCCCGCTCTACACCCAAGAAGGGGGTTATCTGCTGGTAGGAAAATATTTCAATCGCTGGTCCACCTATCTCACTTATTCCTATCGCTATACAACGGAAGAGAACGACGATCCACTGGCAACCGCGCAGATCACTAGCCCGGTTACATTAGGTGGACAAGGTGATCCTACTGGACACGAGAATAGCAAATCGCTCATTGGGGATATTCGCTATAACCTCACCTCGAAGGTTGCACTCAAGTTTGAAACGCAGCGGACGTTTGCTTTCAGAAAAGATCCTAACGGTATTGTGAATAATGGGCCGTTTAGTGGCGATGTGCCGAGTAGTGAGAGCGATGCTTTGATGATTTATTCGTTTGTGGTTGATGCGGTTTTTTAGCGTGCTTTGGGGTAAAAGGGCTTTCGTAGGGGCAATCCCCCCGTGGTTGCCCTGGTACCCGTTAAACAGTACCCGTTAAACAGGGCAGGCACGGGGGCCTGCCACTACGTACTCTCCATGATAAAAAAACAAAATCTCTTTTTAGTTTTAAACAAACGCTCGCTCCACCCCAAACCATCTAAAAATCCGCGCAAATATTGCCATATTCGTGATACCCCTCACCTTTTAAATAACCTGTTCTCATGCGTACAAACCTGAATGCTTAAATGTTTGACGCCCCCATCAGCCTCTCCTTAACTTATTAAATGACGATACAGGAACTTCGGTTGGTGGCCCGGCCCTGCAGGATTGTCTTCTAATTTTTTGGACTTAAAACTGAGCGCTTAGATCTGTCTTAATAAGTTTTTATTAGGACATGTTTGAGCGTTCAGTTTGCTATTTGGTCTTTAGCGAAATCACTAAGAAAGGCTTGCTCAAATGGCAGCAGTTGACGTTGTTGTAAATCTCTCTGGTAATCGCAAATCTAAAGTCTCTGTGGAATCCCAGGGCAAAGTGTAGGTTGTCAAACTACCTGATGGCGTCAATGTCGATACCAATACTTTTAAAGGTGCTGAGGTTCACGAGCAAAACGGCGTGGTGGTGGTCAGCCTGCCCGATGGCACGCAACTGGTGTTTGTGCAGGCCAGCACGCCAGAAGAGGCTTATGCCGAATTTGCTGGTGAACAAGCCGATCAACCGCTGGAGATCAGTGGGCAAGCGCTGGAGAGCGCAGTTTTCACGGCCGACGACAGTGATAGCAGTTCGAGCGGGAAAAACACGGGTAACACGGCCGACACCACAGGTTCTGGCTCGGAGAGTTCGACCGGTGATAGCACCGGCCAAACCGGTTCTAACAATCAAAGTAACTCTGCGCAGCAAACTAACGATAATCGGGTTGATGGTGAGGCGATAACACAAGAATTCACGGCTGAATCTGCGAATGATGCCAACGCAGATTCTTCATCCGATGCAGCCGATGACAGCCAAGCTTCCAGCGGTACTGACGTCGGTCCAACTAATGATTCTTCCGGCGATAACACGTTTAGCAACAGTAATGACAACGCGGGAAATAGTAATTCCAGCAGTGACAGCTTCAGCAACTCTAGCCTCAACAACTCTAGTCTCAGTAACTCTAGCTTGAGTGACTCTAGTTTTAGCAACACCAGCGCCAACAGTAGCTTTTCCAGCAGCGATAGTTCTACCAGCAATTTTTCGAGCAATAGCTTTTCGGATAGCGGCTACACCAGTAATGATTCTTCAAGTAACAACTTCTCGTCGAGCAGCAGCTTTTCCAGCAGTGACTCCAGTAGCAGTTCCAGCGGCGGTTATTCAAGTAGTGATTATTCCAGTGCGGATTATTCTAGCAATAGTTCGTCCAGTAGTGGCTATTCAAGCAGTGACAGCAGTTCTTCGGACTACGCCAGCAGCTTCTCCAGCCAAGCGGATAATGCAAATTCCAGCTTTAGCACTGACAGCGGTGGCGGGTTTGACTCCAGTTCGCCGTTTAGTAATTCCTCCAGTTCATCTACCACCACCACGACTATTATCATACAACCGCCATTAGCACCCCAACTCGAAAACCCCCTCAGCAACCAACACTTTGCTGCCCAAGGGACCTGGACCTTTCAAGTCCCGCAAAACACCTTTAGCGATCCTAACGCCGCCGATACCTTAACCTTGACGGCCAGCATGACGAACGGCTCTGCCCTGCCCACCTGGCTGCAGTTCGACAGTGCGAGTTTAACGTTTTCCGGCAATCCACCCCGTTCGATGTCGGCGCTCAGTCTCGACCTGCGCGTGACCGCCACCGACAATCACGGCGCGTCACAGTTTGATGATTTCACCCTGTCCTTGGGTGATGTCAATGATACGCCCACCCTGGCCACCGCTATCGGCGCACAAACGTTTAGTTCGGCGGGCACATGGCAATTCACCGTGCCGCAAAATACTTTTGCCGACGTGGACGACACCGACAATTTAACCCTCAGTGCCAAGCTCAGCGATGGCGCTGCCCTGCCCTCCTGGCTGACCTTTAATGCCGCGACCGGCACTTTTTCCGGTAATCCACCGCCCAGTGTGAACAACCAAGTACTGCAATTGCAGGTGACCGCCACCGATTTATCCGGCACCCAGGTCAATAACGTATTTGCGGTGACACTCAGCAATATCAACGATGCGCCTGCCGTCTCGGTGCCCATCGGTCAAAACACCACAGAGGACGCCAGTAGCCTCGCCATAGCGAATATTGCGATCGGCGAAGCGGATAGCAACGACAATCAGACGGTGACGCTCAATGTGAGTCATGGCGCCATCTCCTTAACGACCACCACCGGCTTGACATTTAGCAACGGCGATGGCAGCAGCGATGCCAGCATGACCTTCAGTGGCACTGTCGCGAATATCAACACGGCTTTAGCCACCTTGAGCTACACACCGACGGGGAATTTTAATGGCGTTGACACACTTACCATTACCACGCTGGATTCCGGAAACAGTTCCGATACAGACAGCGTCGCGATTAATGTCAGCGCTGTCAATGACGGTCCGGTGATTACTGTAGCGCGTCACTTTATGGTCATAAAAATTCCCAAATTAAAATCAACAAATTTTGCTAACATTTAGTCGAATTCCCAAATTATCATCGTAAAAAAAAATTGGGCGTGCCAATTTAAAATCATAAAGTTTACCAAATGACATCATGATCTTTATCCCGTCATAACAGCTTTGTGATTAATGGCGTTTCCGCAAATGATCAAGCAGGTTTCTTCGTCTCCTCAGCGGGTGATGTGAATGGCGATGGCCTGATCGATGTCATTGTCGGGACTTTTTCAGATGACCCGAACGGCGTTGATAGCGGCGCAGCGTTTGTGGTGTTCGGCAAAACCACGAGTACAGCCGTGCAACTTTCTGCCGTCGAAGCGGGCACTGGCGGTTTTGTCATTAACGGCGTTTCCGCGGGGGATCGCGCCGGTGGTGCAGTGAGTGCTGCGGGAGATGTCAACGGCGACGGTTTAGCGGACGTGATTGTGGGCGCTGGCGCTGACGATCCTAATGGCTCCGCTAGTGGTGCCAGTTTTGTGGTGTTCGGTAAAACGACTGGCACAGTCGTTCAATTAAGCACGGTGGAGTCAGGTACTGGCGGCTTTGTTATCAGGGGTGCATCCACAGACGACCTGTCGGGCTGTTCAGTGTCTAGCGCCGGTGATGTCAATGGCGATGGCTTAACAGATTTGATTGTTGGCAATCGCTCTGGTGCGCCCAACGGCGTGCTAAGTGGTGCGGCGTATGTGGTATTTGGCAAAACATCCGGTACTGTTGTGGAGTTATCCACGGTGGCAGGCGGCACCGGTGGTTTTGCGATTCAAGGCGCTTCAGCTGGTGATCAAACCGGTATTTCAGTATTGAGCGGCGGCGATGTTAATGGGGATGGTTTGGCCGATTTAGTGGTTGGCGCGCATACTGCGGATCCTAATGGCGACAGAAGTGGCGTCGCTTATGTGGTGTTTGGCAAAACCACTGGCACCACCGTTCAGTTGAGCAATGTGATAGCGGGCAGCGGCGGATTCGTCATGAAGGGCGTTTCAGCCATAGATTATGCCGGCTTTGCAGTGTCCGCCGTGGGTGATGTGAATGGCGACGGCTTAAGTGATGTCATTATTGGCGCGTTCGGAGACGATTTGCGGGGGTCTTCATCGGGCAATGCTTTTGTCGTGTTTGGCAAAACCAACAGCACGGCTGTTCAGCTCAGCACAGTGGAAGCAGGCACTGGCGGCTTTGTGATAAATGGTTTTTCGGCGGGGGACGAAGCGGGTCGCTCTGTCTCGGCCGTGGGCGACATCAATGGCGATGGGCTGGCCGATGTCATGGTAGGTGTTCGCAGAGCTGACGTCAGTGGCAACAACAGCGGTGCCAGCTATGTGGTGTTTGGCAAAACCAGCGGCACGGCTTTGGAACTCTCTTCTATCGGGGCAGGCGTGGGTGGCTTTGTCATTCAGGGTGTCTCCGCCAATGATTACGCGGGGGTTTCCATCGCAGCCGCAGGCGATGTCAATGGTGATGGCTTGGCGGATCTGATTGTTGGCGCCTACAAAGACGATCCCAATGGCGACCTGAGCGGCGCGAGTTTTGTGATTTTTGGTTCCTCTAATTGGGTTGGCAGTTCGGTGACGCTAGGCACTTCAGGTGTCGATACCCAAACCGGAACAAGTTCCGCCGATTACATTATCTCTGGTGATGGCGCCGATACCGTGGATGGTGGTGGCGGTGCGGATGTACTCTACACCGGTAAAGGCAACGACCTGATTAAGATCGATAACAACAGTTTTAGCGCGATAGATGGCGGCACCGGTACTGACACGCTGCGCTTTGATGCGGCGATCAGTTTGGATCTCACTTCTATCGCTAATGACAATTTGATTGGCATCAACGCCATCGATTTAAGCGCCGACAGCGGCAACTCTACCCTCACCTTAAATATTTTCGATCTCTACGACATGACCGATGAAGTGTCGGGCGATCATCACGATCTCACCATCACTGCAGCGGTGGGCGACACCATTGCATTAGCAACATCAAGCAATGAACCCACTGGCGGCGAGTGGGTGAAACACGGCGGAGATTACGAATACACCTTGAGTGATGGCACTGTCGCCGCTGAAATTCATCTTGTAGGCCAAGCCACTGTAACCGGTGTGGATCGGGTGTTAATCGATGCAGTTCAACTCTCCACAATCGTCGCTGGCACCGGTGGTTTTGCCATTAATGGCCGCTGCTCTCGTGATTATTCGGGGATTTCGGTGAGCGATGCCGGCGACGTCAATGGCGACGGCTTGGCGGATTTGATAGTCGGCGCCAATAACGCCTATGCACGGGGCAGTTACTCAGGTCAAAGTTATGTGGTTTTCGGCAAAACCACGGGCACCGCCGTACAGCTTTCCACTGTTGCTAATGGTACCGGTGGCTTCGCCATCAACGGCCGATGTAGCAATGATTATTCCGGCATTTCCGTCAGTAGCGCAGGAGATGTCAATGGCGATGGCCTGGCGGATCTGTTGGTCGGGGCTTGGAGCGCCGACCCAAATGCGCTTAGTAGTTCGGGTCAAAGTTATGTGATTTTTGGCAAGACCGCCGGCACCGCCGTAGAGCTGTCCGCAGTGGCGGCGGGCACGGGTGGTTTCGCCATGAATGGTCTAACCACCAGTGATCTTTCGGGTTGGGCTGTGAGCGGCTCTGGCGACATCAACGGTGATGGCTTGGCTGATGTACTGGTTACGGCGCGTGCGGCCGACCCCAATGGTGCCAATTCAGGCCAAAATTATGTGGTTTTTGGCAAGACTTCTGGCACCGCTGTAGAGCTTTCTACCGTGGCAACGGGCACTGGTGGTTTCGCCATGAATGGTCTCTCCGCCAATTTTCAAGCTGGCGAATCTATCAGTGGCGCTGGCGACGTCAACGGCGACGGCTTAATGGATTTGATCATCGGTTCGAAGTCAGGCGAGCCTCACGGCAGTAGTTCGGGCCAAAGTTATGTGGTGTTTGGCAAGACGGCTGGCACCTTAGTGCAACTCACCAATGTGCTGACTGGCACCGGCGGCTTTGTGATTAATGGTCAAATTAGCGGTGACCAAGCGGGGAAAACTGTTAGCGCAGCGGGTGACGTTAATGGCGACGGCTTGGCGGATCTCATTGTTGGGGGTTATGCGGCCGACCCGAATAGCCTCAATGCGGCAGGCCAAGCCTATGTGGTTTTCGGCAAGACTGCGGGCACCGCAGTGGAACTTTCCAGCGTGGTGGCGGGCACGGGTGGTTTTGCTATCAATGGCCAAGTTGCCTTAGATTATGCGGGTTTTTCCGTCGGCAGTGCGGGTGATTTCAACGGTGATGGACTCGCTGATCTCATCGTTGGGGCTAAAATGGCAGACCCGAATAGTCTTAGTGCATCTGGCCAAAGTTATGTGGTTTTCGGCAAGACATCGGGCACAGCGATACAGCTTTCCAGTGTCGTGGCGGGCAGCGGTGGCTTCGCCATTAATGGCCAATGTGCCAGTGATCAAAGCGGTATTTCCGTCAGTGGTGCAGGCGATGTCAATGGCGATGGCATGGCAGATCTGATTGTCGGCGCAAGCTATGCCGATCCCAATAGTAAAACCAGTTCTGGGCAAAGTTATGTGATTTTCGGCTCTTCTAACTTTACGGCGGGCAGTGTGACTTTGGGCACCAGCAGTGCCGACACCATGTCCGGAACAAGTTCCGCTGATTATTTCATTTCAGGTGACGGCGCTGATACAGTCGATGGTAATGGCGGCACTGATGTGCTTTACACTGGCAACGGCAATGACTTGATTAAAATTGATAACGGCACTTTTACTCGGATTGATGGTGGTGCTGGCACCGATACCTTGCGCTTTGATGCGGCAATCAGTTTGAACCTCACTAACCTTGCCAACGACAAGCTGGTCGGCATCAATGCCATCGATATGAGCGCCGATGGCGGCAGCTCAACATTGACGTTGAATCTGTTTGATGTATTTGACATGACCGACGAAGTTTCCGGTTTGCATCATGATTTGGATGTGACGGGGGCAAGTGGGGATACCTTGACAGTCAGCGCTGCCAGCAATCAACCGGCGACGGGGAGTTGGGTGCAGAGTGGTAGTGATTATAATTTTACAGTCGGCAGTGATGTGTTGGCGCAAATTCATGTGACTGGGGCGTTGACGGTGAATGTTTAGGGCGGTCCGACGTTTCGGTTGATAGATTAATGGATTAAAGATTAAAAGATCAAATCCCACCACTGGCATAAGCTAGAGTTCAAATGTTTTCCCATATTAATCGAATAGGCACCGCAAACATGCCATCTCCAAAGGATAACAGCGTCTCTCCGTCGTAGAGCACAACGCCTGCTACAAAACGCTTGCCGGCCAATTCTTTCAGTTTGCGCAATCCTTTGAAATCAGGTCCATTCACCGTTGCGGCGGCTTTCACTTCAACTCCCACCAATTGATGACTACCACGCTCCAACACGATATCGACTTCAAGTCCGTCCTTATCGCGAAAGTGATAGAAATTTATTCGGTCCTCCTCCCAACTCGCCTGGCGTCGAAGTTCTTGATAGACGAAGGTTTCCAACAGCTGGCCTAGCAGTTCTCGATCCGTCGTCAGAGATCCGGCATTTATTCCAAGTAAAGCACAGGCTAAACCAGTATCCCCCACATGCAACTTGGGAGTTTTGATGAGTCGGTTCAACCGATTGCTGGTCCACGCCGGTAGCTCCTCCAACAAGAAAATTCCCTCCAGTAGCGTTACGTAATCGCGAATGGTAGGCCGACTCAACTGAAAAGGAGATGCCAGATCGGAAATATTGATCAACCGAGCTGTCTGTCCAGCTACCAATGTCATAAGCCGTGGTAGCGCATCCAGGGAATTAATTCGCGCCAAATCCTGCACATCACGCTGCACCAACGTGTCGACATAATCACGATACCAGGTTGCCTGTCGCCGGGCAGTGGATCGGGCCAATGCTGCTGGGTAGCCGCCCGCCACAATGCGATCCGCTAATTCTCTCCCCAGTCTGGGGCTGGTATGCCGCTTGAAGTTGCCAGCAAACAGCTTAGATAAAAAGCCGGATTCCTTTCCGCTCAGTTCGGCCTGTGAGAGTGGATAGAGCCGCAGGATCTCCATGCGTCCAGCCAAGGAGTCCGCCAATTTGGGAAGGAGCAGAATGTTTGCCGAGCCAGTTAGAATGAAACGGCCGGGCCGCCGATTGCGGTCCACTGCAGCCTTGATGGAAGTAAAGAGCTGTGGAACTCGTTGCACTTCATCCAATATGATTTTTTCAGGTAGGTCCGCCACAAATCCGACAGGATCAATTTGCGCTGCCGCACGTTGCCCATCATCGTCGAACGTGATGTATTCATAGCCCGAAGGATCGGCGGCATAATGCGCTAGGGTAGTTTTTCCACTTTGGCGCGAGCCATGAATCAACACTACCGGTGTGTCAGTCAGTGCTTCAACCAAGCGCGGCAATAGAAATCGAGGATAAAATAAAGACGCTGTCATAGCGGCTAATTGTAAATTAATCTTCGGCTAATTGAAAGTATTTTATCGTCCAATTGACACGAGTCTGAGCCGTTGTGAGTGTAATTCGCTTCGACTTTGGTCGCTCTATCTCAGGATGTCCTCTTGGAATCCCGACGTAGCAACTCGACCTTGACGTTGAATCTATTTAATGTGTTTGACATGACCGACAAAGTTTCCGGCTTGCATCATGATTTGGATGTGACGAGTGCGAGTAGTGATACCTTGACGATTAGCGCTGAGAGTAATCAGCCTGGAGCGGGGAGTTGGGCGCAGAATGGCAGTAATTATGAGTTTACGCTGACGGGTGAGGTGATTGCGGAGATTCATGTTACGGGGGCGATGACGGTGAATATTTGATTTGTTTATTGGGAGATTGAAAGGTCAAAAGATTAAAAGCTCAAATCTCCCCCACCACCGTATCCGTCTCCGCCAATACCTGCCAATTAGCAATACCTGCAAGCCAATTGCTTCCAAAGCCACATCACGCTCACGATCTTTTATCGGATGCTCATCCTCAAAATGCTGCCCACCATCCAACTCAATCACTAATTTCACTTTAGGGCAGTAAAAATCAACGATATAATTTAGCAGTGGTCTCTGCCGATAAAATTGCACTCCGTTGACTTGTTTGTTGCGGGTTCTTTGCCAGAGGTGGTGCTCGGCATCGTTCATGGTGGAGCGGAGTTTTCTTGAGTATTGCTTTAGTTCATTTTGGTAGTCTTGCATGGTGTTCTTAATTTTCTAAAAATAGCCCCGCCTGTCGGCCACTCCTGCGCCAAAGGATGCCAGCACTAAAATTATCGCAGCGGTGAAGGTATCACGAAGATTATTTTTTTAAGTTACCCTAGAAAACACAGTTGAAACCTACCGTGTTTTCTATGCTCAAAAACTACAGGGCGCCAAAACGGCCTATCGCCCATTGATGCATTTTTTCAACGGTTGTTGCATCAATCGCGGAGGGTAAAACGACGACTGCTCCCAAGGTACCGCCCAGATGATTGATGCTGGTGTCACTACCGGTCGCGAGACCTGCGCCTATAGTGCTCCAGCCTTCATTTGTAGAAGAATAATCGATTGATGTAGATTCACCGGCAACCGCACCGTCAACCCAGGTTTGCAAGGTTCCGCTCGCCGCATGAGTTAAACCGACAAATCGGACTTCGCCAACGTTCATTTGCAGTTCTTCTCCCGCAGTGTGGTTAGTCCAAACATCATCGTCTGTTTCCGCTGTATCAGCGCCCGAAGCGATATAGGTGTAATCAAGTTCTCCTTCAGTCAGACCAATTGCGTTGCTTTGATCGCTGCTACCGCCGACAACAGTTTCGGCAGGGCTATACTTGAAATCGAGATAGTGTTGAGGACTATCTGGTAGACGTTCTTGAGAGTTCCATGGAATACGACCTACCCAAAATACCGACCGGCCACTGGTCTGCACATCCACAGAGTTTAGTTCGAGCATCGTCTTTTCGTTGTCAAACTGAACTCCAGGAATTCCTTCACCCAAACCATTGAGATCCCGTACCGGACGAGTTTCATTTGAGGGCGCGTTCGCAACCAAGCCATCACTGCCACGATCAGTCCAGCTTTCTACCGCAGTTCCTTTAAAGGCTTTCATGCGCCAAGCGCTTTTAAACGTAGTTGCTGGTATTGTTGTAAGCGAATAATTTCCCCCGGCATAAAGCACAAAATCCGGTCCTACAGCAACGCCTTGAGCATGTGATACCGGCGGTGGATTGTGGGTAGAAGGAAGTTCTGTCCAGGTATCGCCGTCGTCGGTATACCAGACGCCGTTGGTATTGCCAGCAGGTGTATTGGCACCGAACATTCGCCACATACGATCGTCGTAGACTAATACATTATGCCACAGCGTGGGTTTCCACTCCGGTGTTGGATGTTGCTCCCAAGTCACGCCATCGGTGGTAGACCAAACATCGCCATACTCAATTTGCGGAATAACTTCCGTATAACGCCCGCCGCCGATTAACCACATTTTCCCTTTGAACTCAACAAGGCCATGCACCATAGCGCGCCCATTCCAGCGCGTCGCACTGCCCTCGCCATTATCGAGAATTTTTGTCCAATTTTTGCCATCATCTGTGTTCCATACATCATTGTAGAAGACTAAGTTTTCTTCTGGGCCAACAAGACTTTGCCCTCCCGCTGCCCACAGCTTGTTGTTATAGACGCCAACAATCATCAATGCGCGTTCAGTCCACGGCGGGTTGTCCGTCTCCACCGTCCAATTGACACCATCAGCGCTCGATACAACATCATGATTGTATTTTCCTTGATGGTGGTCACCACCCACTATCCATAACTTATCCTTCCACACAACAGTGTTGTGGGCATGTCGACGTTCAAATTGAGTATGGTTGTGAACCAATTCGTTATTCCAGGTTATGCCATCGGAGGTAGACCAAACTTCATTGGTGGTATTTTCCAGTGGATCTCCTGTGGCGGCTGGCACTGTACTGAATCCATAGGGGAGCTCATAGCCGTTCCAACCGCCAACCATCCAAAACTTATTGGTTGAAGGAAACCAGGTTGCAGTATCACCATCGCGTGCTCGCCAGTTGTCATTGATATTATCGGTGAGCCGCGCCCATTCATAACTGCTCGTGGTTTCGCTGCCACCAATTCCGCTGCTGGCATCAAACACACGTGCGCCGCTAATCTCTGTTGGACTCCAGGCTTCTAACATATCGTTAAGCGTGGCGGTATCTGCGACCCGAGTAACAACCACATCAAGTCCCGTGCCCACAGCAACGGCCGCCGAGACTGCACGCAGCTTGGTTTCAGAAATCACTTCGAAATCTGTCGCGGCAACTCCACCGATGGTCACGCCCGTCGCTCCAGTGAAGCCATTGCCAGTAATGACAACATGTGAACCACCGATAGGATCAACGATACTGGTGTTCAGCGAGGTGAGGACAAGCTCTGCGTCGCTAACTTCGACAGTATCCGAAGTATCGTCCGCTTGATCATCATCTCCAGTGTCATCCGACGAGTCACTGCTGTCATCATTATCAGTTTGTTCCGTGTCATCGGTATTAGTACTATCTGTGGAGGACGAACCGCCACCGCCGCAGGCGGTAATTAGATTTAGCAATAAAACCGTTAATAATATATTCACAAAGTTGATCATATAAGCTTACCGTTTTAAAGTTTTCGTAAAAAGCTTCAACAATAAAAGGATAGTTTGAAAAATATGAATGTCTACAGGCTTATACCTAAGGCATCGAGGGGCAATTCCGTAATTTTTCAGTTAAAAAGTTGGATCGCCCCTTTTCAATTGCTTTACTTGTTTTGGCCAAATCTTATTGTTCAACGTGCTGTCTGCCGCGTGATGTTAAGACTAAGTTGAAAGATAAGTTTATTTTTTAGCGGAAATATATCCGTATTAGACTTGTCGTTATCTTGCTCCTGATCAAAATCACCGGAATCAACGAAGCTTCCAGTATGCGCCATGTTTGGGATGTGAAGGGGTGAGTGGCGATACGGACGATCAGTGCTGCGAGTACTCAGCCTGGGACGGGCAGTTGGGCGCAGAATGGTGGGGATTATGATTTTACGGTGGGCAGTGATGTGCTGACGCAGATTCATGTGACTGGGGCGTTGACGGTGAATGTTTGATTTTGGGATTGAGAGATTAAAAGCTCAAATCCCCCGCCTTCGGCCGCCCCCTTTTCTAAAGTGGGCTGTGCTTGTACCAACACTGTTCTTTAGTAAATAGCACAATGTTTGCGCCTGATCAGCCCACTTTAGAAAAGGGGGCGCGCGACACCGGGGGGATTTGATCTTTTAAAAACCCACAACCCCTACCCCACCGCCTTCTGAAACGACCTCAACGCCTGTTGCGTCGCCGTAATCTGCCAAGCTCGCGCACGCCGCTCTTGCATCATCAAATAATCATCGAGCGCAGCGTCAATTGTCGGTGTACAAAGATAATCTGTAATTCCACCCGCATTTGTCATCGTCTGCGCGATCTCCGCTACTTCGCCAATAAATTGCTGCTCCTGTCCCAACACCAGCTCACGATAATGCGCAAAATCTTGTTGCCGCTGCTCATATTCATTCACCAAATTCACCAACCATTTGGCACGCGATGCCAAGTCATCTAACTCAATTTTATACGTTTCAGGAATCGGAATATCCACCGCATTATCAGCAGCGCCGTCACGCCCGGTAACAACCAAGCAGCCACTTAACACCGCCTCGCGCGGCAGTCGGTCGCGCCCAGGGTGCCAGCCAAAATCCATATACACTTTGCACTCCAACAACGCCTGCTGTACTTGTGCTGTGGACATGCCGATGATAGGCAAGACGGAGGCATTAGCACCGCCATAAGCGAGTTGTAACGCGGCCATTGAACTTTTGATGGCATTAAACGTTATCATAGATTTTTTTGCCAAGTTTGGCTTGACCTTTTCGTGAAACGTTTGTCGCAAATAATCAGTAAGCATTAAACCAGAGGCGCCTAACAAACCCAGTTTAGTTTTCGCATAATGACTCTGAAACAGATGCCCACAGCCTTCATAATAACGCAGTGGCCAATAGCGCTCTGCTGACAACCACCACACCCATTTATCACCGCCTTCGAGCGTGGGGATTAGCCGAGGGTCGAGCGGTTCGGGGAAAATAATCGAGGCGCCAGGGATATTTAAATAAGGTGTCTCATGCACTTGATAAAACGACTGGTACTCGGCAATGATTTGCGGAATTTTTTCCCCGTAATAATAGATATAACCCTTCACATCTTTTAGCTGATTGAGCTGATGCACTAATTGATGCAAGGCTTCGGGCCCGCCAGTGCGAAATTGCCCTGGGCACATCACAATAATCGGCTTGGTCATAAATGAATGCCTGCTTCTAATAACATGGAAGATTTATTTAACGCCGCCGCGACTACCTGATCCATATTATAATAGCGGTATTGCGCCAAGCGCCCGACGAAGGTAACGTCCGTCTCCTGTTTAGCTAATTCTTTATATTGTTGGTAGAGCGCTTCATTCTGTACGCAGGGCACGGGGTAATAGGGCGGCCCCCGATCAGTGGGATATTCGTAAATAAGCGCTGTGCCTTTGCATTGCTGGCCGGTCAAGTGTTTGAATTCGGTAATGCGCGTGTAATCATATTTGTTGGGGTAATTGATGGTACCTACGGCTTGCGATAACTCAATATCTTCCAGCATGATTTGATGGAATAGCAACGAGCGATAGGGTAGTTTGCCAAAGCAATACTGAAAATATTCATCAATAGGACCGGTGAACACAATGTGGCGGAATTGAAATTGTTTCAGCTCTGCTTGGCGCCGAAGATCTTGAAAACTCGTACCCAGCTCCACTGTTATATTCGGGTGTTCCAGGAGATGTTGAAACAAAACATGATAGCCAGCCGCCGGCATGAATTGATACGTGTCCGTGAAGTAACGATCGTCATCGTTCGTACGAACAGGGATACGCGACACGACACTCGATGCAAGCTGCGCCAATCCCCGGCCCCACTGCTTTTGCGTATAGCCGCGAAAAAAAGTATCGCAGAGTTTTTCGCCCACCGCATTCAGTACTACATCTTCACTGGTTTCTAGCTTTGCTTGCGGTGAACGAACTTGCTCAAGAAATTCCGCAACCCCCGCCTCTGTCAAATCAACTTTATAAAGCTGATTGATGGTTTGACGATTGATGGGGAATGGATACAGCTCGTCATTGACATAGGCTTTTACCCGATGTTCGTAAAAGCGCCATTCTGTAAATCGAGAAAGATAATTGAATACAGCATCGGAATTTGTATGAAAAATGTGTGGCCCATAGGGATGTACTAACACGCCATGTTCATTGTAATAATCATAAGCATTGCCGCCGACATGCTCGCGTTGATCGATCACTCTAACTTTGCAACCCGCTGCGGCGAGTTGCTGCGCCATAACGGCACCAGCAAAGCCGGCGCCGACGATAAGAATTTCGTTACTGCGCTGCATGATTATTTATTTGTCGCATGATGGGAGAACAGATGAAGGGAATAATTGAGCTTGAGTATAGCACTCAATAATTAACTGACTAATTTGATCCGCCCGCATTGCTAAAGGGACGCAGGAGGAATTGAAAGTAAGTCTTCCATGACAAATAAAATCAACCTCTACAGCCCCAATTTCAACTTAGTTTTTTCTTCCGCTGCTTTGTGGGCATCGTCCTTTACATCCCCGACGGATTCTTTCGCAGACGTTTTCACCATCGCGCCGACGTCAGCACTGCTTTTAGGGAGTTGATTCACCTCAGTTACCTTTGCATCATTAACTATTCCCTGCTTTTTCTCTTCAATCTGCTGTACACCAGTCGCTGCTTTGGCTTTTTGCAGCAGCGAATCCTTGGAAAGCTTTAGCGCAGTGAGTCTACCGAGGTCGGCATGTATTGTGCCGGCAAGCAGCAAAATTGCAGCGAAAACAGCCAATCTAATAGGGTATTTCATTTTTTCACCTCCAACGTTTGAATGATCGTCTCAATGAAAATTCGTCGCCATTGAGTTACCGAATCAGTATAGGTTGAACGGCCACTTGTTCAACATGCCAAGCCGCTTTTCGCCTAGCTTAAGTCCAGATGCGGTCTATACTGCTTTAGCTGTTAAAAAAATTTAGGCTATAGGAAAATTGCCACATCCAGGGAAGGACCACCATGCAAGAGGCAGCGTCACCGCCCATTCAGCCGACATCTGACGGCGCACAAGATTTTGAGCTTTTCACCTCACGCCAGTTTGTTAACTGGATGGCCGAGCAAAGATTAAGCGTCGGTTTTAGCACTTACCAAAGCGGCAAAGTGTTTTTACTGGGCATCAACCCGCGCAGCGAACTCTCGGTTTTTGAACGCACCTTTAATCGCCCTATGGGCATGTGGTGCGATGGCCAGGTGCTATGGCTTTCCACCTTGTACGAAACCTATCGCTTCACCAATATTTTAGAAGCGGGCACCCAGCAGGATGAGTACGATTGCCTGTTCGTGCCACAGGTGTCTTACATCACCGGTGATATCGATGTGCATGATCTCGCGGTCACACCGAGCGGACAGCTGTTTTTCGCCAACACCTTATTCAGTTGTCTCTCCACCACCGATGAACATTTCAGTTTTACGCCCCATTGGCAACCGCCCTTTATCAGCAAACTCGCGGCCGAAGATCGCTGCCATTTAAATGGCTTGGCGTTGCGCGATGGCAAGCCGCGTTACATGACGGCAGTTGCGGCGGCCGATATTGTCGACGGCTGGCGCGGACATCGCGCCGATGGCGGTATTGTGATGGATATCGCCGCGAATGAAATTATTGCCGGAAATCTTTCCATGCCGCATTCGCCCCGCTGGCATCGCGACAAGTTATGGGTAGCCAACTCCGGCGCTGGCGAATTTGGTTTTATTGATCAGAAAAGTGGGAAGTTTGAGTGTGTGGCCTTTTGCCCAGGTTATATCCGTGGTGTCGCCATGCAGGGCGATTACGCCATCCTGGGTTTATCCAAACCGCGACAGAATAAAACCTTTCAGGGTCTGCCATTGGATCAAGCCCTCGAAAAACACAACACCGAAGCCCATTGCGGACTCTATGTGATTGATTTGCGCAGCGGCGATATTGTGCATTGGCTAAAAGTCGAAGGCATGGTCAGCGAACTGTATGATGTGGTGATGTTGCCCCAGGTGAAACGCTCGAGCATGATCGGTTTTCGCAATGATCAGATACGGCGGACTTTGTCAGTTGGGCCGATGCAATCGCTTGATTGAAGATTCAATCTCGTTCCCATGC
>OBEQ011284397.1_pt1 | contig 20949 bp, 13 predicted proteins | sample 1670901 | NCBI WGS metagenome assembly OBEQ01 (sample SAMEA104232315, study PRJEB22302) | groundwater metagenome | biome: forest; feature: aquifer; material: groundwater | place: USA | collected 2011-08-07 | depth 5.4 m
ACGAAAGATTGGCAAGAGTACACCATTGATCTCGAAGGCAAAGACCTCTCATCGATCAGCGGCGGATTCTGCTGGGCGACTAATTTGGACGTGAACCCGGAAGGCGCGACGTTTTACCTGGATGATATTAAGTACGAGTAAGTTATTGGGCTAAGGCAAGGAAGCCAGTTTGGTTATTGGGCTAAGTTATTGGCCTTTGACTTTACCTGCTCACCAACTACTAAACCGGCATCCTTGCCCTAACCTCTACCAAATTCAATAAGGTCCGAATTGAGAAAAATAATACTTTTTCTTGTCATTCTTTGTGTTTCTATTGTCCTGGCGCATCTGTTTTATAGCCATTCTTCTATCGGCTTAAAACCCGCCCACGTTACGATTGATAAGACTCACGGTTACAAACTGTTGGTCAACGGTAAACCATTTTTGATCAAAGGCGTTTGTTACAACCCAATTCCCGTCGGCAAAGACTACGAGTATAATTATTGGGGGGATCCCCATCAGCCTTGGTTAGTGGATGGCGCGATGATGAAGCAAGCCGGAATCAACACCGTGCGTTTTTACCGTCCCGGAAAAAATCCTGCCGAAGTCAAAAAAGTCTTGAATGATCTCTATAGCCGTTTTGGAGTCCGCGCCTTGATGGGGAATTATCTGGGATTTTGGAGCTGGCCGGCGCCCAATTACACGGATGATAATTTTAAAGAAAAGATCCGCACCGAAGTTCTCGAGATGGTCAGGCTTTACAAGGACAGTCCGGCGGTGCTTATGTGGGTACTTGGCAATGAGAACAACTATAGTTTTGACCGCAATATCCAGCGCTGGTCGAATGACGCCATTGATGCGCTCCCGGACCGGGAGCTGCAAAGGAAAGAGAAGGCTAGGATTTATTATTCATTTGTGAATAGTCTAGCCAAAGACGTCAAAAAAATCGATCCCCATCATCCGGTGGTTTTGGGTGTTGGAGAAACAGCCAGCCTTGATATTGCCAAGACCCAATGTCCCGATATTGACGTGATCGGCATGATCGCTTATCGCGGCCCGAACTTCGGAAATCTTTTCCGCCAGGTCAAAGACAAATTTGACCTCCCCGTGGTGCTCATTGAATGGGGTGCCGACAGCTACAATGCTTACCGGCGTGAGCCGGACGAGGATTCCCAGGCTGAATTTTTGAGCCTTCAGTGGCAGGATATTGCAAGGAACGCCGATTCCAAGAAGGGCGCTGGCAATTGCCTCGGAGGAACTCTTTTTGAATGGAGCGATGAATGGTGGAAGGGCAACGAAAATCTTCCTTATACATGGTCTATCCATGACACGGCCGCTCATTGGTTTAACGCCGCCTATTATTATGACGCCCAGGCCGCAGAACACATGAATATGAACGAGGAATGGTGGGGGATCGTGGAACTCGACCCTAAAAAAAGCATGGGTGGAAATAACGCCCGCGTTCCTAAGAAGTCTTACGAAAGTCTCAAGTCTTTGTGGAGTCATAAATCCTAAGCAGCTTCTTTTTTCATGCTTGAGAAAAGACACTATGTCCGAATGCCTACTGTTTTTCCAGTCGAGCTCGAGATTTCAAAAAGATCCGGTGAAAAATACTCGCCCCATCTCTTGCAGGCCTTCACGAGAGATATCAGCGCCGGCGGCATGTGCCTTGAGCTTAAAAGCTTCGGTAAGGAGACCGAAAAACTTCTTTCAGTATCGGATACCCATTTGGCGCTTACGATCAACACCACTTTCGCCAAAAATCCTATCCGGGCAATAGCGAAGATCGTCTGGCTTTCCAAACAGGAAGCCATTTTGCCGGTGCGGTATTTGATTGGCGTTTCTTACACGCAAATTGACCCTAAGGCCAAACGCCGTATTTTAAAACACGCCAAGCGTCTTTTGTGGGTGCCGCGACTCACGGCCGCAGCGGGCATCTTTGCCATTGTTCTCTTGACAGGTTTTTTCTTTCATAACCAAAGTTTAATTTCCGAAAACAAAATTCTTGTGCGCCAGCTGGTTGAGAGCGCCTCGGCCAAGTCCGACATAACGGCCAGCCTCACTCAAATGCAGAAAAGAAAGTCTTTGTTGGATCGTCAGCTCATAGGCGCGAAAGTCGAAATCCAAAAAATGCAAAGCGCAATCAGGTCTTTAGAAGCCAAGAATTTAAGTCAGAAGGAAAATTTTGAAGCCGCTTTGACTGAAAACCAGGTCCGGCAGAAAACGATCAGCGAGGAATTGAAAAAAATCCAGGAAAACCGGGTTAAGCTCGAGGAGGCTTATAAAAATTTGAATAATGCCGGTGCCAGAACCCAGGCGACCGTTTTGGGCCAGATGGTTGGCTGGATACGGTCTCACCAGAATCTCCATACGGGTCTTGTCGCCAGTTTTGAGGGGGATGCCGGTCTTGAAGACATTGGCTTTACTTACGATCAGTCTTTAGTCTGTCAAACTTTCCTTTTGTTTCATGATTTTGACAAAGCGGCCGCCATTCTTTCTTTTTATGAATCCCGGGCTTTAGCCTCGAAGAATGGTTATTTCAGCGCTTACAACACAGTGGATGGCCGCGCGGCTGAAAGCACAGTGCGTGTCGGCCCGAATATATGGCTGGGCATAGCCGCGCTTCAATATGAGCATCGCGTGAATGCTAAACGGTTTCTCCCGCTAGCCGAACGGATCGGGGATTGGGTCATAGGGATGCAAGATGCCGAAGGCGGTTTGAAAGGAGGGCCCGATGTCGATTGGTACAGCACAGAGCATCATTTGGACGCTTACGCTTTTTTTCAGATGCTGTATTCAGCTACCGGCGATTTAAGGTACAAGACCGCCGCCGAAGAGGTGCTCGGCTGGCTTAAAAAATATGCCTACACGATGAAAGAAAAACGCTTAAACCGCGGCAAAGGAGACGCAACGATCGCCACGGATACTTTCAGTTGGGCAATCGCGGCGCTCGGGCCGGAGACGCTGAAGAAAGGTGAGTTTGATCCTGAAGCCATTATTGAATTTGCCGAACAACATTGTGAAGTTTCCGTGGATTATAAGGATTCGAGTGGTAAAATAATTAAAATCCGGGGATTTGATTTTGCGAAAGCTGAGCATGTTGGAAGAGGAGGAATCATTTCAACCGAATGGACAGCTCAAGTGGTTGTGACCTACCGTATTTTGTCGGATTATTTTCGTTCACTCGGCGATGCCGAAAAAGCTTCATTGTATCTTTACAAGGCCAATTTTTATTTGAACGAGCTTCAAAAACTCATTCTCACAAGCCCCTCTCGGACGGGTCAGGGCCGGGGGTGTCTTCCCTATGCTTCCGTTGACAATGCCGATACGGGTCATGGTTGGAGAACGCCCAAAGGCAGGCGGACCGGATCTCTTTCCGGTACGGCTTATGGGATATTTGCTTGGACCGGATACAATCCGTTTCAATTGGATAATAAAAGCGAGGTTACTTAAATGCCTGCTTACACCGCCAAAGACACCGTGAAATCAGGCGTTCCTTTTGGCGGCATCGGCGCAGGGAAAATGGAAATTTTACCAAACGGTCTTTTCAATGCCTTCACTTTTCAAAACAATTGGTCAGACCCGATAGTGGGTGCTGATGGATACCCGGGTATTCTCGGCTATCATTTTGGGATTTCGGTCGAGTATGGTGCCGACGGGACACCTTCCGGAAAGAAAAGTTTCCTGCTTCAGACGGTGCCGGTGCTTGATATTCCGATTGTGCGGAATATTCATTATGAAGGTATTTTTCCGAGGGCTGCGCTGGTTTATGAAGAGCCGGACCTGGGCCTGGAAATTTCTCTCGAAGTTTTTTCTCCCTGGGTTCCCGGGGACACCAAAAATTCAAGTCTGCCGGCGGTTTTTTTTAATCTCAAGGTCAAAAACACGAAAGATATCCCAGCGCATGTGGGGCTCATTTTTATCGGAAGAAATACCTGCGGAGAATGGTGTGTCGGCCGGCAAAACAGGGTCACCGATGAAAAGAAGGCGCTGCACCTTGAGTTTTCAAACCAAGATCCCTCAAATCTGGATGCGCGCCAGGGTGCTCTCCGGTTTAGTTTTGTAAAAAACGGCTGGCAGATGAGCTTTTTGGAATCCTGGAATGCTGTGACGAAGAATTTTTCTTTTAACTCGAAAAATATTTCGCTTGCGGGCTGGGACACTTTTGTGAGAGAGGGAGCGCTCCCCAAAACGAAACCCCGTTTTACGGTCCAAGGCGAAAACCAGGAGCTTTGCGGCGCCATTGCGGCGCGGCGAGTGATTGTACCCAAGTCCGAAAAAGCACTGACGTTTGGGGCCTCCTGGTATTTTCCGCATCATCCGCTGGGGCATCAGTACCAGAAATGGTTTAAGAGTGCCGCCCATGTATCGCGGTGTGTTTTGCCCAGGATAGAGGATTTTCGAGCCGGTGTCCGCCGTGTTGAGGAACTGGTGTTCTCGTTGCCCTTTCCCAGATGGTTTAACGATGCGCTCTTAACGAATCTCGCGCCATTTTTTTCTTCAAGCTGGCATGTGAAAGACGGGCGTTTTGCTTTTTATGAGGCGCCGGTGATCTGTCCTCTGATGGGGACTTTGGACGTCGGTTTTTACGGCTCTATCCCGCTTAGCTTTTTTTTCCCCGATCTTGAAATATCGCAGATCACGCAGTTTGCGAAAGCGCAGAGACCGGATGGCTATATTCCGCATGATCTTGGGAAGAACCGCTTGGATTTAGCATCCAATGGGACGACTTTTCATTTTTGGAAAGATTTAAATCCTAAGTTCATCCTGATGGTTTACCGCGATTTTCTGTGGTCCGGCCGCGGGGAATTTTTGACCCGGCTTTACCCTCATGTCAAAAAAGCGCTCCTTTGGTCGCTCAAAACGGACACGGATGGCGATGGACTTCCAAATGATGAGGGCGCCGACCAAACCTTTGACATCTGGCAATTTTATGGGACAAATCCCTACGTCTCAGGTATTTTTCTGGCAGCCTTGCTGGCCACCGAGAAAATGGCCCGTCTTACCGGCGATGTTTCTTTTGTTGGAAAGTGCCGGGGTTATTTTCTTAAGGGTAAGGAAAGTTTTGAAAAAGAGCTTTGGAACGGAAAATATTTCGGGGAGACTTGCATGCTCTCCCAGCTCAACGGCCAGTGGTACGCGGATCTTTTGAAACTCGGGCCGATCGTAGACCCGGCCAAGATCAAAAAGGCGATCGGCGCTATTTTAAAAATCAATTCGCAGCATTCCTGTTTCGGCATGGTGAATTCCGTCTGCGGGGACGGCAGTCTGGATACCGCCAACGATCACTCGCGGAATATCTGGTCGGGGATGAATTATGCCTTCGCGAGTCTATGCGTCAGCCAGGGTTTTCCTTTGGCTGATTTATTGAAAGAGCTTCACAAGCTATGGGACAATATCACGCGTGTTCAGGGAAGCCCATGGAACCAACCCGATACGATTGATTCCCAGACAGGCCGCTTCGTGTTCGGGGATTCTTATTACCGCAATATGGCGATCTGGTCCATACCGATTGTCTTCTCGATGAAAGATAAAAAAACGGCCGATGTGCTAAAGGCCCTTAGAACCGTTTCGGGTGCCAAGGTAAAAAATAAATCATGAAGCATATACTTCGAATTTTCTTTTCCTTTTTTGTGATTTATTTTGTTTCTTTTTCTTGTGCTTTTTCTTATCAGGAATCTTCCGGTAATCTAAAAGATCTTTCTCCGGACATCCCGCCTTCGCAAGCCAGCGGTGATTCTTGGTATAAAGGTTCTTCAAAGGATGAGGCTCCCGCCGCCACTCAAGACAAAAAGGGGTTATCACCCGATACGCCTGTTTCACAAGAAGCCATGGATTTTGACGCCGAGGTTTCAAGAAAAGCGATGCTCAAAAAGGAGGACAAGAGCTTGCCCGGCGGGCATGTCAAAATGAGCGGCCGGTACCGTCTGGCGGCCGGCGACAATGGCGAGGATTTTATTTTGAATGACTCAAACGCCGATCTCCAGGAAAGAAATTTCCGTTATCTTTTTGGAGAACGTTTGAACAACACTTACGACCCTGAAATTTATAGTCAATACCTTTTGAACGTTGATTTTTCTCCCAAGGATAAAATTAATTTTCACACGCAGTTAGTAGCGGATCCCTGGTCCTGGGTCGGGACGACAGGAGAGCAGGTACAAACCAGCGACATCGGAGGCGAACATATCCGTTATAATCTCAAGTATTTCGGCGCTTTCAATTCGATGATCAACGAAATCTGGCGTACCGATAACGGGGATGCTCTGGCTTTTCCGCTCATCAAAGTACATGACGGGCAAACGACTCAAACGGTTGTTCATGGTTTCAATGATTTTAATCCGGCAACCCATGGCATTCCTTTTACGCTTCCGCAACTCGACGTGGATTACAATTTCAAACCTATTCGGAAACTTTGGATGGATTACACCGAAGACCAGTGGCATGCCAGAGTTTTCGCATTCGCGGATCAGTCTCAGGCTTTGAGCACTGACGACCCACTCGAACTTTCTAACCATAGAGACTATTGGCAGCATAGCCCGTGGCTCGATCAGTACGTGCCCATTCGGTTTTTTACGGATAGTTCCGTCAAACGCGGTTATTATTCCGACAGCCTTGCATTTTTAACGCGTGACAGCGAAGGAAACCGTTTGATTCTTTTAAGAGGCGTCTCAATCGAGGCTGCTCTCGATAAGACTTATTTTGTCGCGACCGCGGCGTCTCCGTATACACCGTGGGATGAAAAGTATTTTGCCAGCAACAACGTTTCCGGCGCCGTGAGGATCAAGCATCAGGTCACGGATAAGTTGATGGTTGGCGGCACTTATACCTTCAGAACAGGTCTTGTGGATGATAGCGTTGCGGATTGGAATCAGGTGGGCGGAGTCGATATAAGATATCGGATCAATGACCATACCACTGCGAAAAGTGAAGTGGCCGTGTCGCACCGGGAAAAGGATTTGTTGACCAACCAGCCTATTAAAACGAATACCGAAGGATACGCGTATAAAGCCGTCCTCGATTCCAATTTCGATCATAAGCTTAACGGGCACACCGATTTTCAGTTTGGTTTCACGCAGATGGACCGCAACTTTGACCCCGCGCTTTCCAAGTACAGCAACACGCGTGATGATCATTTTTGGGGAAAGCATATTACTTTTGATGAATGGTCGCCGGATTTGGAGTATTTCCGTTTAGGAGACGGAATCGACCGGGACCGTCTTATTTTTCACGCAAGGTGGAAAGAAAAATTATTTAAGGATAAATTTGTCAATTTGATTGATATCCGCAATGTTCATAGGGCCGAAAATCTGGCCTACAAAGAAACGGTCGTCAGAGAAGAAGCGGCCTACCATTTTACTCCTCAATTGACCGGCAAAGGCATGTTCCGATGGCAGGGTCTTCCGAGGACGACCAACAATCTCGAGCCGTTCATCTCCAATTTTTATGTGCCCGCCCAAACTTTTTTTGATTTATCCACGGATACTTTTCAAAACGTCGCGATTAAAGAGGGTCTGGATCCATCCCGGTTTACTTATTCCGGCGGGTTGCAATATATCGTTAACAAACAATGGACTGCGGAAGGCATTTACGAATATTCAAACGATATCCCCGATTTTCCCCGCGGTCTTTTGAATGACGTTTTTAGGGACGCCAATGACCGTGTGGACGGGATCCTTTTGGATCACGTCACCAGTTTTCTCTATGGCCAAACATCGTTTGGTTTGCCGCCTTACAAGTATTTCAATATTTTTAAGGAGAGATTGATTTATAAACCGCAGGATTCTGTCAAAATCATATTCCACGCGGTTCAAGACACGTATAAATTCGCATCGGGCATCGATGATAATATCACTCATCAGGGAATAAGCGTCCAGTTTGATATTAACCAGAAATGGTCCGCATTTTTTGACTTCACTCATTCTCAGCAAATCGACGTGCCAAAGCTCATTGTTTCGAACTATCAATTTTATGACTTTGAGCATCATTACAATTTTTACGCAAGCTCCGATTATAAGATCAACTCAAGCACGGTTTTTCGCGCGGAGTACGGCGTGTTTGGAATGGGGACCAACACGCCGCAGGTGACTCCCTACAGCTCAACCTCTTTTTCATTGCCCACCATTGACACGGAACATTTGTTTCGTGTATCTTTGAGTGGAGATTTTTAATTATTTGTCATTGCGAGCGTGGTCCCCGCTGCTTTCTTGCGAAAGCAAGAAGCGGGGACGTGGCGAAGCAATCTCAGACCGGTATGAGATTGCTTCGTCGCTGCGCTCCTCGCAATGACGGATTGGATAATTAGCATGAAATCGGTAAAATATACAACCTTCTTTTTAGTTCTCTTTGGTTCATTTATTTTCCACATTCAAGAGGCACATGCTATTTTCACGTTGTCAGTTTCACCGCGCCGGGGCGGACGGGACATCCGTTTCGAGGCCTCACCCGCCGGGCAGCTTTTGCGTAATGAGGAAGTAACTGTCAGCGTCACGAGCACGGCGGCTGTCCAGTACCGGATCTCTCAAACGGTTTATCAGCCCTTAACGGACGAAACGGGCCATGTGATTCCGCAGGGCGCTTTTATATTTTTCTCGCCTTCCGAGCCTCTTGGAGTTTTGCGGCCCAAGCTTGAAACGCCGATCACGATCGGACAAATGCCCATTTTTACTTCGAACAGCGCCGGTGACTCAGACAGCTTTGTGCTGGTTTACAATGTTCACGTCCCTGAAGGTCAGCCGGGAGGCACCTACCGCGCACAGATGACCTTTATGCTGGAACCGGTGAGCGCTCAAAGCGCGGTGTCACAGCAGGTGGTGAATCTAGAGGCCATTGTCGAGATCCGTCCGAATTTCAACATCGAAATAAAAGATTCTAAAGGTGCAAGATCCCTTGATCTGGGTGAGATTTCCGAGCATCGCAAAGAAGCCTCCGGCGTTTTGAATATAAAGATTGAAAGCAATATCGGCACAACCTACCGGATCACTCAAAAGTTGACCGACCCGCTGGTTTCACAGGAAGGTGATTTTTTGGATGAAAACGTTTTTTCAGTGGTGCTATCGGGCGGGAAGGCGGGCCATTTATCGAGCGAGGGAAGCCCGGCGGCCGTTTCCGAATCATCCGGTCTGCTCTACGCCTCCAGCGACACTGGTGCGGGGGATGCGATCCAAGCGCAGTATGTGTTGAAACCCAATGCGGATCAAAAAGCCGGAATTTATAAAGGAAATCTTCAGTTTAAAGCGGACTCCACTTCGCCGCTTGTTCCTTCAGAGGTATTTAATATTCCAACCCAGGTCCTAATAGGGCCTATTTTTTATCTCGATATGGAATTAGGGCAGGGTCTGAACGATATCCAATTTGGGATTTTTAGAACAAACAACGAAGCGCGTGAGAAAAAAGTGATTTTGAATGTACACAGCAATCTTGGCAAACCGTATCAAGTCTCGCAAATTGTGACGAGAAAATTGACAAATCCAGAAGGTGCTGTGATTCCGCCCGGGAATTTTTTATATTTCGGTGAGCCGGCACAAACAGGAATTGTCAAGGTCTTGTCGCCGACCCCGGTTTCGGATGGAGAATCCGTTGTTTTTACATCGGATAAGAAAGGGACCCCTGAAAAATTCGTTCTCAATTATTCTCTTAAAATTCCTGTAAATACTAAAGGTGGCCAATACACGTCAGATGTTCGATATTCCATTACGTCGCTTTAAAAAATCAAAAATTGGCTTAGGGTATTTTTTATAACCTATTTAATAATATAGACTTATATTATATACAGGATCATCTATTTAAAAAATTAAAAAAAGTCTTTGACATTTTATTTTTCATAGTGTATATTCGCCGTATAAAAGTTATTAAAAAGTCATTGAAAGAGGTATTTTAAGTCGTTAGTTGATCTTTAAAACATTGTACTTTTGAAAGGGCAAACCTCCTGTTAATAAAAAATAGCAGGATATGCTTAAAAAAGCGTAACCCGTAAGGGTGGGGCGCAAAGCTGCGGGGCCTACAGGAATTTAAGGTTAGCCGGGCTGCCAAAGAAGTCAATACATCTTCTTTAGGTTGCCCGGCTTTTTCTTTTATTATCGGGAAATTAAAAAGAGGACAAAAGAGTAAAAGTGAAAAGGAGAAAACACCCATGAATAAACTCACAAAAATAACTGCGATTCTAACGGCGATTTTATTTTTACAGTCGCCCGCGAGTTTTGCGGTTACTCAGCAAGTTGCGAATATGTCGGCGTCAGTCGATCAGCAATTGACGCTCGATATGGGTATCAAAGCGGATGATCCAAACACCCAGCTGCCCACTGGCCCTCTTCTCACGGCTATGGATTATGGGACTTTGGTGCGTTCTAACAACGCCACCACTGGTGCACCGAACGCGTTGCGAGGCGATCATGCGTTCCACGTGTTTTTGGGCACCAATGCGTCTAGCCGGAAATATAAAGTGGCCGCGAATGTCACGGCTATGGCAGGCTCTGCCGGAACTCTTCCGCATGCGATGTTGCGTAAAGGCATACAGGTTACGGATGGAGCGACAACAAATGCACAGCCTATCACTGGAGGCACATTTGATACTGCTATGCGGGATGCCGTAGGCACGTACGATGTGTATACCAGCAACCCGGGTGGCCAAGGCGGAGTCATTGAAATGGTTTATGGTATCAGCGGTGGAAATGCAGATGGAAGCGCGCCTTTTACGGGTTGGGTGCCAATTCCTCCGGGACAGGCTTCAGGCGCTTATTCCGGCACGGCGACCTTTACGATTACGCTGGTATAATCGGGCACGGAAACTTATCCAAGCATTACCAGGAGAGGTTTACCCAAAATGAAAAAAAGGCATGAGGACCGAAAAAAAACCGCGGCGGGGCGGAATAAAAAAGGAATTCGAAAATCAAAACTCGCATTCTGCGCTCTTTTGATTTTCATTCCTCTGTTTCTGGTCCAAGGGCCTTTAAATGCAGCCACAACGCAAAGCGCGGTGATATCGGCGGTGGTGGATGATCAGTTGTCGCTCGATATGACGATCGTTCAGGAAATCAACGGTCATATAAACCCCACTCCTCTATCATCGATGGATTTTGGTACTTTATTGCGGTCGTCTGACTCATCCGGCAGACCTTTCGCGCTTAGAGGTTCTACTGTTTTCCATGTTTATTTGGGTGCAAATTCCGGCGGACGTTCCTACAAAGTCACAAGTACGATGGCGCCGCTCGTTTCTTCCGGCGTGAGCCTTCCTAACGCGGCAGGCGTGGCTCCCGTGGCGGCTTCTCCGGATGGCGATCCAAGTCATGATATTCCTGGGGACGTTCTTGCACCCACCCAGGAAGCGGTGGGGACAAACAAGACACTTTACACTAGCAATAGCTTTGGCGATGCGGCTGTGTTAGAGTTCGTTTATTTCATCAGCGGCGGCAATGCGGATGGGTCCGCGCCGTTTAGCGGTTGGCAGCCAATCCCGCCTGGCCAGGCGGGGGGAACCTATTCAACCAGCGTGACCTTTACGATTACGTTGACGTAATGGCCGTGTTTCGGAAACAGTTGTTTTTAAACAAGGTTAAGGGTTAAAATGGTGGCCAAATGAAAAACAGAAAAACTAAAATTCTATTTTGTGGTGTCCTCGTTTTAATCGGTTTATTCTTTGCCGGAACGCCTGTAAATGCGGCTGCTTCCAGCACGGGACCGGTGACGGTCTCAGCGACGGTGCCGTCGTCTCTGGAGCTTGTCGTATCTATTGCGGATGGGCTTACCAATGCGACCGTGCCTTCGATGAACTTTGGCGAGCTTATTCCTGACACGGGAGATTACCGGGCGAAGACTTTTTTTATCGTCCAACTTAGAATCAGCGCCGGAGGGAGCCCTCATGAACTCACTCAAAACGGGACACTGCTTACAAGAAATGGCGGCGGTGATACCATTCCGGATGGGTCCTATATTGTGAAACCCTCGTACAATGATTCCGTAAACGGCGGCGACCCGCAGCCCTCCGGTTCTCAAATGGGGTTGATTGGAAGCGCGGTGGGCAACCGTTTGCTTTATAGAGATCCGATTGGGAAAAACAGGACGATTACGGCCAACTATACCCTATCCGGTGATTCCAATACGGGCGCAACGCAAACCATTCCGCTGAGCCAAAAGGCCGGCCCTTACGCAGGCAATATCCAGTTTACATTAACGACGACTTGAAGTGTTCTTATTTCATGGGTGTTCGAAGAAAGCCGTGTGTTGATTGACACACGGCTTTTCATTTGTTAGCATCGTTTGTTAGTATCGTCATCCTCAAGGAGGCCGCCGCAGGTGACCGACGAAGGATCTGAGATTTTTCGGCATTCGCCTCAGAATGACGTGTTTGGTGTTTTGGAGGCTTTTTTGAAAAAAAATATCCTGTTTTATGCGTTCATTTTATCTGGCCTCACCTTCTTTGTATCGCAAACCGAAGCAGCCACCATCCGTATCAGCGCCCCCAAAGTCCAGCTCGAACTGGTTCCGGGGGAAACTTATTCCGGGGAAATTGTCGCTGAAAATCCTACGACGGAAGCAGTCAAAGTCAAAATATATCTTGAAGATTGGGCCTATACTCCGGGAGCCGCCGGCCAGAAAACGTTTACTCCCGTAGGCTCCACCTCTTTGTCTTGCGGGAAATGGATTACTTTTTCGCCTTCTGACACGACGATTGAGCCTTTCGGACGTTTACAACTGCGGTATACCATCAAAGTACCTCCGGATGCCAAGGGCGGCCATTATGCGGTTCTTTTCTTTGAAACGATCCTGGGGGCGGCGACCGATGAGGAAGGAGTCAATGTCCTTGTGGCCGGCCGCATAGGTTCTTTGTTTTATATAGAGGCCAAAGGAGTGGCAGAAAGGAAAGGGAAAATTGAGTCCGTAAACATTAAAGCCCCTGAAGGCAATAAGCCTTTTGAAATTGTGACTACATTTGCCAACACCGGCGATGTGGATATTACTTTAAACGGAAAGTATCTTATTATGGATAAAGACGGGGTTGTCCATGGAAGAGGAGACCTTAGCAGCATCTACACTTTTCCCGGTTACAAAGAAACCGAGGTGACCCAATGGGTGGGCCGTCTTCCCAAAGGCGATTATCAAGTCCTTTTAACTTACGATCTCGGCAAGGGCAAAACACTTGTCGAGGAAAAAACCCTGACCATCACTTAAAAATTGTCCGACCGGTTTTTTTTGCCTAAACTTCTTTCAATCTTTCTTTTACTTCAATTTATTTTCTTAAAGCCCTGCTTTTCAGCTTCTGAAAGTTTCTACACGCTTGCGGACAAATGGGAAAGATCCACCGCTGCCGGGACGAATAAAAAAGAATCGATCGAGAAAAGTTTCACCTCGGCGCTAACAAAAGCCCAAGAGCAAAATATTCAGCCCGCTTTCCCCCCGGCTCCTGTGATTGAGCGCACTTTTTTGCAGATTGAACAGAGCGGCAATAGCGTTGAAATCGAATTAAACCAGTCTTTGGTTGTTCATTCCGGAGCTGATATCACCAAATTTATATCCACTGATGAAGGGATTGTAATACTTGAGACCATAAAACCGGATACGCTGCGGGTTTTGGGATCCGGCATCGGGCCGACATTTGTCCACGTGTGGGAGTCCGGAAACCGTCATACGTTTCAAGTGCAGGTGCTTCCGCAGAAATTCAGGCCCACCCAGGAGCAGATCAACAAGCTTGAAGAATTCCAAAAGTCGCGCACGTTCAAGTTCGGCTATAACAATAGCCGCAGTGCTTTTTACACGGGACCTAAATTCCGAGACAAATCACGTACGAGCGTTGATTTTACTCAAGGATTTTCATTGGAAGGGGACACACCGTACGGCGCTTTCTCCTCTCAAGCGGAAACGCAGAAGGCTGTTGGAAAGACTTTGCTGACGGATGCCCAGGCCACGCTTAAAGACGGTAGGGTGGGCCCGCTTAAAAATTTTAACGCGACACTGGGCGATTCGCAAGTTGCGCCGGCACTCATGGCTTTACCTGGAGCCCGTGTGCGAGGCGCCGAGCTTGAACACTGGGATGATGCCAAAAGAGTCGTATGGTCGGGTTTTCACGGCCGTGAAGAATCCAGTATCATCGGGACCCTCACTCCCGGGATTGTATCCAAGCGGACCCTTAATTCTTATCTTTCCGGCGGAGTCCTTGATTTCAAGGTGAACGATCAGGCAAAGATCCATGCTGGCCTTTTTTCGGCATCCGGAAAGTCCCGAGCCGATAACTTAAACCGGCTCGGCGAAGGGATAAAAGGAGATATTGATCTCGGGCCTCATGTGAAATTTTCCCCGGAGCTGAGTTTCGACAACGAACGGTGGGCCGAGAAACACGCAGTTGTGGCAAAGTTTGAGAAGCTCAGGATCCGGGACGAGTATAGGAATATCAACAAAGGTTTTGTGACGTTGATCGGTGCGCCTTCCCGTCAAGGTGAATTGGGAAATCTTTTAGATGTCAGCGCGGACCCGTTTGACAACGTGAGTTTTACGGGGAGCCTGGATATCTTCAACGACCGGCTCGTTCCCAATCCCGAAGATCTCGGATCTAGAAACATTCACACAGACCTTTCTCTGTCCATTCGGCCGGCCGAAACATCGAACCTTCTTTTTAATTTTCAGGATATTGATGATACCGGCCGTATCGGGCCGTCCAGGCAAAGAACGCTGGGAGGTCAATTTAACCAGTCTTTTAATTTTCTGGGCCATCACGCGACGTTCTTTTCCCGTTACCAAAACAGCGGAAACCGGAATCTGACGAACTCAACCTCCGATTATGTTCGTGACCGGTTTACCTTCGGCATGCATACGGAAATTTTCTGGGGCATTCAATTTTCCATCGAAAAAGAATGGAGCCGCCTTAAGGAACCCAATATCAATCGCTTGACGCGTCCGAACGCCCTGACTTATTCCTGGGATTATTCACACCAGATCGGCGACACTCCGTTTTATATGGACGCGCGCCTGCGGATCCGCGATGAAGAAGATACGGAATCGGTCAATAGTTTCATGGCAGGCGAGGACAGCACAGAAATTTCGGGAGCCATTTATTACCGCGAATATGAAAATATGGAAATTTATCTTACCGGCAGTTTTGAGAATTTTGTGCCTGAAAGTTTAAATGTCGCCTCACCGCGTATCGAAGCGCAGTTTTTGACCGGCATGCGTTATATTTTTGACACGGGTGCCCGGTGGAGTCCGGTCGGTTCTTTTCGGGGATTTGTATTTAAAGACGCCAATAGCGACGGCGTTCGCCAGCCGGATGAACCCGGGATCAAGGATATGCTGGTCAAATCCAGCGACGGCAAGCAAGCGGTGACCGACGCCAACGGTTTTTATGAGTTAAAGTCGGTTTCCGGGCAGAAGGCTACGATTAGTCTGGATAATTCAAAGATTCCTTACGGGTATGCGCCTACAACGCCGGTCAATAAAGAATCAGTCATTGAGCAAAATCAGACTCAAGAAATAGATTTTGGCATCGTTCCACGATCGGAGATTACGGGTATTATTTTCAATGATTTGAACGGCAATGGCAAATTTGAATCCGGCAAGGACGCGGGTGTGCGGAAGGTCAAAGTGAAGCTCGAGAACGGTGCCATTGCCAGATCCAACACCCTTGGCGCTTATTCGTTTCCGGATGTCGCGGCCGGTGAACACACGGCGTCGCTGGATCTGGTTTCGCTTCCTGAGGGGTATTTGCCGGTCGGCGCCCCCAAAAAAACATTTACGGTTTATGAGGGGATACGTTTTGAACTCAATTTTCCGCTTCGTGCGATTCATACCGTGACAGGCCGTGTTTTTGCGGACGACAACGGCAACAAGGTCTTGAATACCGGCGAGAAACCCATTTCAAATGTCAAAGTCTTATTGGCCGGACAAGAGGTTTTATCTGACAAAGACGGCTGGTATCTTTTTGAAAATTTAAACCCCGGTTCTCATGAGCTTGTCATTGACCCGGCAAGTTTGCCGGAGGGATTTGAAGCGCCTTTGGGCGTGAAGATTGAAATCCCGGTTGAGCCGATTACCGTTTCAGATAAAGATATTCCCTTGACTGTGAAGAAGGCTGTGGAAACGCCCACCGAAGAACTCCAAGCCACAAGTCCAACAGAATAAATACGTCATTGCGAGGAATCGCCGCAGGTGATGACGAAGCAATCTCATCATGATTCGGCAGGAGATCGCCACGTCCGCCTTCGGCGGACTCGCGATGACGTGTGGATTAAACCGCGGAAGCGGTATAGGTGAGAAGCGCCGAATAGTCTCCCGGCGCCTGCGCGGGCGGAACCGTTAGATTGTATACGGTTTGCACGGTATCGCTGGTGCCCTGGAGGTCGGATACATAGATCACTTGAGAAGAAGGCGTCACCGGTGTGGGAGAAGCTACGGTTGTCCCGATGGATTTTCCGGAAAAGGACTGAAACTTCAAATGATCAGGGCTGATTTGTCCGCCGCTTCCATTTTCCAGAGGGCCGCTAATGGTTTGAGTCACCTGATAGGGCTGGCCGGTATTGCATGTGAGATTGATCGAGATTTTTATCGGGCCCGCTTCGGTTGTGACAGTGGGTGAGGGCCTGATATTGCCAAAGCGAAGCTCCGAATTTTCCGCTTGAGATACGGTCAGCTCAAGTACGGATTTTATGGAGGCCGCGGATTCGATCGTGACGGTCTTTGACGCGGCAGCGGCGCTGTGCGGCAAAGATAAAAAGATTGATAAAAATATGAGGATTTTTGAAAGATATTTCATATTCGTTATGGGTATCAGTGGAAATATAGCATACGGCACAGGCTATTGCAAGGAAGGCGAGGTTTTTAATAATTTATAAGGCGGTCACGCTGTAGACTTTCATAAGGCCGTTTTGATTTTGCAGGGTAGCCTCGCTCGTCGTGAATTTATTCCCGAAATTAGTATCCACTTTGACCGCCGTCCCATTTGAATTCATTTCCCATTCGGCGGATTTGACGGCACTCACTGCTGATGAAGGTTGTGCCGTTAGCGTCGCTATTTCTATCATTGGGAGTATCGTGCATGAGACCCTGACGGTAGCCGTGCGTGAATCCGCCAGCGCCGGGGCCGCCAAACTCAAGCCCCACGTTATTCCCAACAGAATGATTAGATTTCGTTTGAGTAACATCACAAGCACTCCTTGCCAATAAAAAAGCCATTTCCTGTTTTTGAAAAAATTAGGAAATGGCCGCTTTGTTTTGTTGACGGTGTCCTGCGGAACCCCGGCAGCCCAACCACCGTATCTCCCATAATCGGGAAATGTAGGTTTGCGGCTTTGCGTCCTGCTTTTTCAAGTCCCCGCCCCTGAAACATCGGCGGGTCCGCTCAAGTTTTCTAGCGGAAGTTTGCCCTTTAAACTTCTAAGTCTCAATGAGCTTTGGATCTTTGATTTAAATATACCTGACAGTTATTTGTGATACAAGTTTTTAGCCACTTTTTTTATTTATATAAGTCTTTTATTTTAATTAACTTATATAAATTATAAAAACTAATTTAAAAAATTTAATAACTAAAGTAAATTTTTAATAAGATTTAATCATTATTTAATAACTAATGATTTCCTAAAGTGACATTTTTATATAGAACAAAACAACCTATTCCATGTAAAATAAAGAACTCATGACTTTGAACCATAAAAGTTCAGAATATCGCCTTGAATCCGACGGCCGCTTTGTGATCACGGGCTATAGCCAAAAGAGGCCTTTTAGCAGTTTTCTTCCCGGAATCGCGGGTTTTTATGGTATTCCGATGTGGGTTTTTTATGTCAATCGCGGCCAGGGCATCGCGAGTTTCGGCACCAAAAATAAAGACAATGCTATCCTTGAGTTTTTCCCGGCAAACAAAGCTTACCAAAATGTAACCACCCTTGGTTTCCGTACTTTTATCAAACTGATTCAGAATGGTTCCGCTGTTTTTTATGAGCCGTTTAAGGAGGACCATGCCCATGCCTGCTCCGGAGCGGCGGGGCACGCGGCCGATCAAAAGATGGAAATCAGCGCCCATGAGCTTTTTGTTTCTGAAACAAATAAAAAGCTTGGCCTTGAGATCTCGGTACGGTACTTTACGGTACCGGGCGAGCCTTTGGCTGTGTTGGCCAGAGAGGTAGTTTTTTCGAATATATCGGGCCGGAATCTTGAGCTTGAACTGGCGGATGGGCTCCCATCTGTCAACCCCTATGGCATGAACGAGTTTTTTGTGAAACAAATGAGCCGGACGATTGAGGCCTGGATGATTGCTGAAAATGTATTTGACAAAAAAGCGCCGTTTCTGAGGCTTAAAGTGGACGCGACGGACAGGCCCGAGGTGACAGCGATCACCGAGGGCAATTTTTATTTTAGTCTGCTTGAAGAACGCGGCGGGAAAATGACGCTCTTGGATCCAGTCGTGGACCCTTCCATCATTTTTGGCCAGCGGTTTGACTTCAGCCATCCTGAAAATTTTTGCAAAGAAACTCCGTTCAAATCATTCAGCAGACAAATTACGGAGAATAAAACGCCTTGCGCGTTCAGTGTAGCGAAATTTCATCTGGCCGCCGGCAAAATAAAACGGGTCGTCTCATTTTTCGGACAGGCCAGATCCGTCGAACTTTTAAACAGGTATGTTTCCAAAGCCAAAAAACGCGGCTATCTCGAGGAGAAAAGAATTGAAAATCGCCGGCTTATTAACGGCATCGAGTCGCACCTTTTTACGGTGACATCGTCGGGTGTTTTTGACCAGTATTGCGGACAGACGTACCTCGACAATATCATGCGGGGCGGCATGCCCGTGCGTTTGGGCGGTAAAAAGGAAGGCCCTGTTTTTTATGTTTACTCGAGAAAGCACGGCGACCTAGAGAGAGATTACAACCGGTTTCTCGTTGAACCGACTTATTTTTCACAAGGTGACGGCAATTACCGCGATGTCAATCAAAACCGGCGGCACGACGTGTGGCTTGACCCGAAAGTCAAGGACACGAATATCCGGACGTTTCTCAACTTGATCCAACTTGATGGTTTTAATCCTCTGGTGGTGAAAGGCGTCCAGTTTCATTTTAGAGCTTCCAAGGAAGCTAAAAAAACACTGGCGGGATTTTTCGGCCGCAAAGACCTGCCGGCAGTCGAAGCTTTTCTTAAAAATCCGTTTAATCCTGGAGAATTTTACCATTTTCTTGAAGAAAAGAAGATCATAAGCGGGAAACGTTTTAGCGGTCTTGTGTCCGAGCTTTGTCCGTTCCTGTCGCGCGAAGAAAAGGCCGAACATGGAGAAGGGTTTTGGGTGGACCACTGGACTTACAATCTTGATCTTATCGAGAGCTATTTGTCGATTTTTCCGGAAGACAAAGAAAGGCTCATCTTTCGTGATCCCTCGTATGTTTTCTTTGATAACGATCACACGATCAGGCCTAGGCATGAGAAATATTTTGTCCATCATAACGAAATACGTCAATATAAAGCAGTTTCCAAAGACAAAGAAAAATCGCTTTTGATTCAGAACCGCCCGCGCGAACCTTTTTTGGCCCGGACGCGCTTTGGGAGCGGTGACATTTACAAGGCCACTCTTTTTGTGAAACTTCTTTCGCTGTTTGCAAATAAGTTCGCTTCTCTCGATCCCGAGGGGATCGGGATTGAGATGGAGGCGGACAAGCCTTCCTGGTATGACGCGCTGAACGGCTTGCCGGGGCTTCTGGGGTCTTCCGTCCCGGAAACTTTTGAGCTGAAACGCTTGGCGCTTTTCATCGTGCATACGATTGAAGATATCGAGATGAATCTGAATGAGAAAATAGTCCTGCCGATTGAGTTGTGTGAGTTCGTCCGCGCACTCGACCGGCTCGCGCGGGCCTATTTCAAGGATAAAAAACCCCAGAGAAATTTTGTTTTCTGGGACGCCGCAAGTTCCGCCAGGGAGAAATTCAGGAAAATTACTTTTTTCGGGGTTTCCGGCAATGAGAAAAAGATGCCGCTGGCCGAAATAAAGTCTTTTTTGGAACACGCCAGGGAAAAAATAGAGATAGGGCTTGAGCGGGCGCTGGATGAAAAAACAGGCATGCTCCCGACTTATTTTGAGAACCGTGTGTCAGATTATTCGGTTTCAAAGCAAAAAAACGGAAACTTGATTGTGAAACCCAAAAGATTCGAGCAAACGGTGCTGCCTTATTTCCTGGAGACTTTCGTCCATGCGCTCAAAGTGGAACAGGATCCTTCGCGACGTAAGGCACTTTTAAAGGCGGTCCGCGAAAGCGGTCTTTATGATCGTAAACTGGGCATGTATAGAGTCAACACCTCACTGCGGAATGCGCCGCTTGAAATAGGCCGGGCCTGTGTTTTTGCCCCGGGGTGGCTTGAAAACGAATCGATTTGGCTTCATATGGAATATAAATGGATGCTTGAGATTTTAAAATCCGGGATGGCGGAGGAATTTTTCAAGGATTTCAAGAATGCGCTCGTTCCGTTCCAACCGGCGGATCGTTATGGCAGAAGTATTTTGGAGAATTCTTCGTTTATTGTTTCAAGTGCATTTTTGGACGCTTCGCTTCACGGCGCCGGGTTTGTGGCGCGGCTCTCAGGCTCCACGGCGGAGTTTGTGAATATGTGGCTTGTGATGAACATAGGAAAGCGGCCGTTTATCGTTGGTCATGATAAAAAACTTTCCCTTCGTTTTGAGCCAACGCTGCCGGAGTTTCTCTTTACGGTAAAAGAAACAGATAGAGTCTTTACGGATTCGGACGGTGAGGAACAAAAAGTTAAAATTCCAAAAGACTGTCTCGCATTTTTATTTTTAGGGAAGACGCTGGTTGTTTATCACAATCCCAGGCGGCTTGACACGTTCGGAAAACAAAGGGTGGCCGTAAAAAAAATTTCGTTTAAGAGCCCGCGCGGAGAGCCAGTGGAATTTAAGGGCGACACGGTGCCGAGTCCCTACGCAGCGAAGATTCGCGACGAATTTGTTGCGAGAATAGATATTGAATTAGGCTAATCTGTCGTTCCCGCGAAAGCGGG
>OBEQ011359225.1_pt1 | contig 20949 bp, 14 predicted proteins | sample 1670901 | NCBI WGS metagenome assembly OBEQ01 (sample SAMEA104232315, study PRJEB22302) | groundwater metagenome | biome: forest; feature: aquifer; material: groundwater | place: USA | collected 2011-08-07 | depth 5.4 m
ACCAAGGCCTGGCGCGGCGGCACTCTCAAAACCGAACGCTACCAGCAAGCGCGGTTGTTGTTGGATTTGTTTAACCGGGAGCTCAGCTCCGCAGTGCTCAATGACCATTACCCCTTTGTGGGCGTGCGGGGCGGCCAGGGGTCTCCGCTGAAACCTGGCGGCATCGGCGATGAAGTGTTCTTTGTCGGCTCGTTGCCGGGGCGGACCGGATTGGTGGAACGCGGGTATTGGCTCAAGAGCAACGGCGAATTTGAATGCCATGACGATGAGCCGGCCGACGGCGATTACGCCGCCACCGGGACGGATGAGCGGTGCGGCATCGGGGTCTGGCAGTTTCAGGCGTCCTATTTTGACGGGCACGCGTGGCTGCCGCAATGGGATGGCCGGGTGGGCGGACCGCAGGCCGGGCAGATTCCCAAAGCGGTGCGGCTGCTCGTCACGATTGGCCAGCAAGGCGGAGAGTCCTTTGAAACGATTGTCTATCTGCCGACGAGTTAATGGCCGCAGACGCGGGTGTGCCCGAGACCGCGTGCGCGCGTCCCAACGGGGCATCGCGCTGTTGATCGTCATTAGCATTTTGGCGGTGGTCCTGATTCTTGTGGTGTCCTTCGGACTTTCAATGGTGCTGGAGACGCGCGCCTCCCGCCAATTCACCGCGACCACGCAATCGCGGTATCTCGCCGAAGCCGGGATCAACCATGCCCGCGCCGTCTTGGATGAGGATCATCTCGGCACGCGGATCGATACCGCGACCGAACCGTGGGTGACGCAGTTCGCCGGCGGCGATGCGGATGTCGATGGCAATGGCGTGCCGGAGAGCCGCTGGATTCTGGTCGCGGATGCGTCGGGCCATCCGGTTGGCCGGTATGCCGTGAAGGTGACGGATGAATCCAGCAAGGCCAATCTCAATACGGCGCTGGCTGATCCGGAAACCAGCGGGGCTAACGCCGTGAATCTCACCACGCTCCTGAGTCAAGCGGAACTCTCAAACGCATCGACGGTCGCCCAGGCGGTTGAGCAATTTCGCTACGGCCCGGATGGAAAACCGGGCGTCGCGCTGGTGGATGATGACCAAAACGGCGCCGTTGATGACGCCTCGGAATACGATCCGCTCGCGCTCAAAGGGGACGATCGGCGGTTCGACGCAATGGAGGAACTGCAGGGCCTTGAGGGGTTGAAGGCCGACGACTTTCCAAAAGTCAGCCGCGTGGCGACCGTCTATACCTGGGATGCCAATGTGAGCGTGACCGGTCAGTCGCGCGTCAACATCAATACGGCCACCGCCGCGGAGTTAGTCACGCTCTTATTGCAGACGGGCGCGGAGTATCCCTGGCAGTTGGCCGCGAATCTGGCGGATGCCATCGATCCCGACCTGGAAATGTCTCGGGTGGTGAAGACGGCCAAACGGTATGCCATCACCGATCAGGGAGCGCTGGGAAGTTGGAGTTGGCAATCCGGTTCCGGCGGGTATCACACCTCGTCGGCCAACGGCCAGCCGCTGACGTGGACCGTGTCTATTCCCTCCTCGGGAAGTTTCTATCTATTGGTCCACGGCTCCTCCGGCGTGAAAGTGGGAGATGTGACGCTAGCGGGCCAAACGAAGACCTCGATGGATTCGGGAGATTCGTTTGGGGTCGTGGATGTGGGCCCGCTGAATGGGACGCTGCCGGTGCAAGTCACGGATCATGAGCCGGCGGGCACGCCGTGCGTCTTCCAAAGCGTGGAGCTGGCCTCGACCGAACCGGTGGCGGGATTTCCGACGGTGACGGTTCGCGGCATCGAGCCGATTCGCATCAACGAACTGATGGTCAAACCCACGGTGGAATTCGAAACCGCCAACGCGGACATGGAGAAGCCGCAAGGTTCCGATTGGGCCTGCGTCAACGGCGTCTGTTCCAACAGCGGCACCGGCCAAGCCACCTGGACCTGGCACACGGAGCTGCCGGTCGGTTCCTATTATGTCCGCGTCTACGGCACACAGGCCGGGCAGACGGTCGGCTCGGCGACGGTCAATGGGCAGGCCCAGACGCTCGTGCATGGCCAGCGCCACCCGCAAACGTTCGTCGTGGGCAGCGACGGCCAGGCCGCGCTGACGATTGGCAAAACCTCCGCGAATGGGACATACTATTTCCAGACACTGTCGCTCTCCGTCGAGCCGGATGCGGAATATTTGGAGCTCATCAATCTCAGCGACCAGCCGGTGGATCTCGGGAGTTGGGTGATCGAGGGAGAGGCGACCGGGGGCCGGCAGGCGAAATTTCCCACCGGGACGGCCATCGCCGCGCATGGGCTGCTCGTGGCTCTCGTCGACGCGGATGATCAGCATCAAGCTGGCTTAGAGAACAACGGGATTAGCGCGGCAAGCGCCTGGTGGGGCGGCAGCATTCCGACGGAGGTGCCGTGGGTTCAGTTGGAATTTCCCAACGGTCCTCCCACGCCGGATGATGATTGGTTGAAGACGACGCTGGAGGAACCATCGGCTCGCCTGGTGCTGAAATCCAATCAAGGGTGGGTGGTGGATGAAGTGGAGTATCTCTTGCCGCTGCCTGAGACGACGCACTTCCAAAGTTTGGAAAAAGGCGATCCGACGGTCCTCGTCGACAGCAACACCAATGGGATAGATGATGGCTGGTATCCTTCGCTGGAGTTGTGGACGCCCGGCAAGACCAACAATAATAGCGGCCTGCAGGAATTCAAGGGCTCACAGCTGACGCTGCACAACCCGGCGGTTGAGCTGAACATCGCCAACCATCCGCTCTCGACCGTCGGAGAAATCGCCGGGGTGCCCAGCGGGGCCGCGTGGTCTGTGATCGCCAGCGCGGATATCGCCCGCATGGTGGATCGCTTCACCGTGCAAGGCGTGCGGCTGGAAGCCGAGAAGCATTTTCTTGAAGGCGGATGGGAAGAAATTCCAGACGGGTATCAAACCACACAACAGCATGCCATCGGGACGTGGCAGTGGTCCGCGCTCACCCCCGGACCCTATCGGTTGAGTCTCTACGGGTGGGCGGGAGAAGTCGTCTCGGTACGGTGGCAGCAGGCTACCGGCGCGTATAGCGAGTGGAGTCCGCCGTTGTCGGTGGATGCCCAGGGACGCGTCGTGGCCGGGCAGATGACGATTGCGAGTCCGCCGGCATCCGCGGCCAAGACCTTGACGCTTGATGTGCGGTGTGAATCCGTCAGCGGGGTGTGTCACCTGATGCATGTGGTGTTGGATCCGCAGTTGATCTTGACGGGTCTGATCAACGTGAACACCGCCTCGCAGGAGGTGCTGCTGAGTTTGCCAGGCATGACCCCTGCGGTGGCGCAGCAGCTCATCGCCGCCCGGCCGTTTGGCGATGTTGAGCATAAGGCGCGCGGCATTGGCGATCTGCTGGCGGGGTCAATCTTAGGAGCGACGGAAGAGGATAAGTTGACGCGGTTCCGGGCGTGGGCGCATCTGGTGACGGTGCGGTCGCACGTGTTTCGGATCTTCAGTTTAGGCGAGTCCGGGACGGATGCCACTCCCTCGGTGGCGCAGCGGATCGAAGCGGTGATGCAACGTTGACGAAAGCCGGGCATGGCGGGCGCGATGTGAGTGATGTGGACAAAACAGTCTTCGACGACCAGCCGCTCCTCCCAACCATTGCTCGTGCGGATGTTCGCCCTGCTGCTTTTGATAAGTCCTGTGGGTCTTGGAGAGGCCGCCAGCACGGGGGGCGACAAACGCTTGGAAAACAGCGAAACGAATCAAGCCGGCCCGACGACCTCTTCGGCCCATATCCAATTGCAAGTCTCGGTGGGTGGTCCCTTCCAAACCGCTCCGTTGTCTGCTCCAGCGTCTTCTTCATCGACCGGGGTGACGTTCCATCCGGGATTCCTGGGTGTGGCGACGGGCGGCTCGAACCAACACCAACTGGACATTACGGTCTTGTACGCGAAAACCCAACCCGACCCCTATGGGCTTTCGATTGTCCTCAGCACCTGGCAAACCGACGCCGATCCCATTTTTTACTGGCAGCCGCCTCCCGGCGGGGTGCCGGTGGCCGGCTATAGTTATGCCCTCGATGCCACGCCCAGCGACACCATCAACACCACCGCCACGTTTTGGGATGTCGCGCAGGATGCCATGAAGACGCTGGCCAACGGCAAACACACCTTTGCCGTCAAAGCGATTGGCACCTCTGGCACCATCGGCAAGGCCGCGACGTTTGAGATGTGGGTGGATGCCGTGGCGCCATCCGTGGGCGGGGTGACACCCGCAGGCGGCAGTGTGTTGAATACCGTGTCGCCGGTGATCACGATGACGCTCACGGATGCCGACAGCGGGGTCGATCCCCACAGCGTGGGGCTTGTGATTAATGGCAAATCCGCCAGCGTGAGTTACAATGAATCTACCGGAGTCGCGACTGCCACCGGCTCGGGGTTGCTCAAAGAAGGCGCGAATACTCTCACACTCACGGCAAGCGATCGCGCAGGGAATACGATCGTACCGCTGGTGTGGAGCCTGACGGCTGATGTCACGCCGCCCACAGGGTCGGTGCTGATCAACGGCGGCGCGTTATTGACGACCAGCGTATATGTGACGTTGAATCTGACGGCCGCTGATGCCGTGTCAGGAGTGGCGGGGATGTTGATCAGCAATGATCCGGTCATTGGGTTTGTCCAGGAGCCGTTTGCCTCGGTGCGGGAGCTGTGGAAATTGAACGCCGTCAAAGGCACCCAGCCGGTATATGTGAAATTTATCGACGGGGCGGGGAATATCTCGGAAGCCGTCTCCGATGACATCGGCTTGAATCTCTTAGCGCCTGACACGGTGATCGTCAGCGGCCCGGCCGGCGTGACACCTGAAACCTCAGCGGAGTTCAGCGTCATGTGTCCCGAGGGGGGATGCGTGTTTTCCTACGCGTTTGATGCGCAGGAGTGGAGCGCCTGGACGTCCGATGCCACGGCGAGTATTTCCAGTTTGCCGTTTGGCAATCATTATTTCCGGGTGAAGGCCGCCAAGGAAGCCAACGGGACCGCGGGTATTCAATTGGATGAGGAAGATCCCACGCCGGCTGAGCGGACGTGGGTGGTGGGCGTTGAATCCGGCGTGGTGTTGCCATCGCGGCCGCCGATCAAACTGTGGCGATTAGAATAAACATGTTGGACGTCGAGAGATGAGTCGGGGCATTGGTCTCGAAATCGGCGCGACGGCCATCCGCGCGGTCGTCCTTGAGCAGCGGGGCGCCGCCGCGCACGTGATCACGGCCACCGAAGTGTCGTGGGGCGGCGGCAGCGGACAGGCGCTGGCGGCCGCCTTAAGCGGTATTCGGCGCGTGATTCCGCTCAGCGGGGCGACGGTCGTGGTGGGAGTGCCAGCCAGTACCGCTATTATCGCTACGGTGGAACCGCTGATGGTGGAACCATCTCACGCCGATACCGCGGTTCGCTTCGAATTGCAGCAGCGCCTGCCCTATGACGTCAGCCAGGCAATCTGGCACTATCAGTGGTGGACGACCAACGGCAGCGCCGCCTCCTCGTCGACCGTCTCCCGTGCTCTGCCAGCCGGCGGTGGACGCATCGCCGTGGTCGCGGCCATAAAAGATGGTTTGGCGGGCGAGCGCCTCGACGCCTGCCGGCAGGCCGGCATCGCGGTGTCTGCGCTGCAAATCTCAGCCATGGCGGCGGTGAATGTGTGGTGGGCATCGCGAACCGCTTCGGGGGTCTTGCCAACGGTGTTGTTGCACCTAGACGGCTCGGCCGCGGAATGGATTCTCGTCGGGCCAAACGGTCTTGAAGTGATCCCGGGGGGCACGATCCCCTCCACCGGCGCGACTCAAGGGTCGGTTGATCTGGAACAACCAGCGGCGGTGGAATCGTTGAAAGGATCCTGGGAATCTGTGCGCCAACATATAAGCGCCGGCAGCGCGGCCGCAGCAAAAACGCCGATGGTGTGCGTGGTGGGATCCGTCGCTCGCGGATCGGAGGGAACCCGCGCGTTGGCGCAAGCCCTGGGATGTCCGATCCGGTTGTTGGCATTGGAGTCGGTCGTCACCGTCAAGGACGCGCAGCGGGCCGCTACTGAGAGCATGGTCGTCGCCGCAGGGCTTGCGCTGCAAGCCCTGCGCGCCAGCCGCTGGCCGCTCAATTTATTGACCGAACGTCTGCAGCTGCTGCAGACCAAGCGCGTCACGCGGGTCGCCACGATGGTTAGTGTCGTCGCGGGTGTGTTGGCCGTGGCGTGCGTAGCCCGCGGCATGCTGGCGATGATCGACACGCGGCAGCGCGTGCTGCAGCATCTCATCGAACAGGAACAGCTCTATCAACATCTGCGTCCGGAAGTCCGCCGCCTGCGCGAGCGCCAAGCCGCGCTGGAGCATCGGCTGCAATATCTGGATAGCATTGCGCTCCTGCAAGGCCGCGCGGAAACGGCGTTTCAGCGCATGGCGCAGGCGCTGCCGGATACAGCGTGGTTGACGACGGCGATCCTCACGAAGACCGCGGCGTTGGAAGGCACCCTGGAAGGGCGCGCGCGATCCTTTCAAGGCGTGACGCAGTTGGTGGAGGGGTTGAAATCCGCCGGGTGGGAAACTGTCAAACCGCTGTCCACTACCGTGGTGACGGATTCGGCCACCGGTGCCGAGCAGATCGCGTTTGCCGTCAAGGTCCAGCAACCGCTGCCATCGCTGCCAAGCCCTCAGTCGCACGAGACGCCGCTGCCGCGCGTGCCCCCGTCATCTCGAACACCGCCGCCGCGCCCGATGCGAGGAACTAATGCCGCGCGCCGCTAAGCCCACGCAGATGTTGCTCGTCGCGGGTCTCGCAACCCTCCTGGGAGTCGGGGCGCTTGGGTGGTGGGTGCAGGTGCAGCGGTTGGACCATCTGGCGGTGGAGAAGCGCAAAGGGTTGAAAAAATTGCAGGTGGGCGACCAGGTGCCGCCGAATCAAGAAGTGGTCGACTATTTTACGACGCGCACCGACGCGTTGGCGCGGCGGTATGAAGACGCGTTGAAGCGGTTAACCGCGGGCTCCGTCACGTCGCTGGTGTCCGGTCAAGGCGATCCGCAGCTGTATTTTCAGCAACGGTTGTATGAAGCGCGGGGCGTGTTGGAACGGACGGCCAAAGCGCGCGGCATGGAACCGCCGACGCTGTTGGGATTGCCAAAAGAATTGCCGCCTCCGGATGCGGTCCCGCGCTTCTTGGCGCAAGTGGGGTTGATGCAGGAAGCCGGCGAGCGGATCATGGCACTGAAAGGCGTCACGCAAGTGGTGTCGCTCAAAGCCGAAGATCCGCAAGAACTGGACGCGATCCAAAAAGGCGATGAGCCGTTTCTCATGCGTGTGCCGGTTCGGGTGCGCGTGCAGGGATCCATTGAGACAATGGCCACGCTGATGGCGTTATGGACCCGCGCGGCTCCGATCGTCGAAGTGCGGGAGCTGCACGTGAGTGCGACGCCGGTCCAGCAAACGCTTGAACTGGAGTGCGTGTTGACGCAGTATCTCGTGACCAAACCCGATCTTGAGCCCTTCAAAGGCGGAGAAGAGGATGCGGCGCCTCGCAAGCGCGCGCGATCTTCCTGATGATGGCATGATGCCGCGAGCACGATGGGATCTCGTGTGTGGGGCGGTTGCGGCGCTTGGGCTCATGGCGATGGCGTGGGTGTGGCAAGGCCATGTGACCCGCCGCGCGGTTGCGCCAATCGAATCAGAGTCATGGCAACATGTCCGCGAGCGGTTTCCGATGCCATCAGAGACCGTGGCCCTTGCCCCTGCGTCAGAGGAATTGCCCAACGCGATTGTGCAGGCGAATCCGTTCTCGCCCGATCGCCGGCCTCCGCCATCCGCATCGTCCTCGTCGACGACGGCCTCTCCAGTGACCGCGCCGGAGCCGCCCCAGTTCGTCTATAAAGGGCGGATCATGATGAACGACACCCCGCGGGCGATTGTGGAAGATGTCGCCAAGAAGAAGACCTATTTTGTGCAAGCCGGGCAGGAGATGAACGGGTATCGCGTGGAAGATATTCAAGCACATGCGGTGATGCTGACCGAGCTCGCGACGCATGCTTCGCGCGTCATCCCGCTGGCGGCCAAATCCCCCAGCTCCTCCAGCGTGTCCTCGGGTGCTGCCAAACCGGCGGGTATTGCCTCACCCGCTGCCTCGCCAACCGGCAAGCCCCAGAGTGTTCCCGCCACACCGTAACGCGCGTGCCATCAAGAAGTTGGTACTTGACACGCCACCCCTGCAGCGATAATATAATTGGTTTTCTAAGATTACGGAAATTTATGTGATTTTGGATGCGACTCATGCGCAGGAACCGCGGCCAAAAGGATCGAGGATGATCTATCCACGAACGTGGCTGCATGCGTGGGCCCTCGGAGGAGCCATCGGGGTGCTCGGGGCGTCCTCGCTTGCCGCAGAGGAACCCGGGGCCTTCAGCGCGTCCGTCTCCCCGCCTGCCGTGTGGACCGCCCACATGCCCGCCGCCGCCCAACCGCTGGCGGAGGCGCTTCAGCAAGCCCTCAAGATTTTTGGATTATGGCAGGACGCCCAACAGCATCTCCAGCACTTGCGCAACGAACACGATCTCGTACGAACCGAGCTCATCGCCGTGGCGGGCGGATTGCAAGTGATTGAGCGCGATGTGACCCAGACGCAGGAACAAGTCCAGGCCCGTGGGCGCATGCGCCAAACCCGGTTTGAGACGCTGAAGACGCAGTTGGAAACGGAGCTCCAGCAGCAATTGCAGCAGACCCGCTTAGACATGAGCGATGAGCTGCAACGCGACTGCTCGCGCCAGGTGCGCGCCTTCGAGGCCCGGCAGCAAGAACTCATGATGCAAGGCGAAGGCCAGGAGTCACAACTGCAGGAGGCCCAAGTCCAGCAATTGAGCCAAGAGATCGAAAGCCAGGCCAAAGAGCTGGTGGCGCGGCTCCAACAATTTGAGCTGGGATCGGATGTCGCGAAATCGGTGGAGGAATCCACGACACGGCTCATCCACCAGCGGCGGCAGGAACTAGAAACGCGGCGGCAGCAGTTGGAAACCGAACGCAACGCGTTGCTGGCGAAACGCCGGGCGGAGTTTTCCGAGAATTTGAAAGCCCAGCAGGAACGCGAACTCGCCTCTCGGTTGGTCGCGAAGGAGGCGGGCCTGCGCCAGTCCATGGCGATGCTCTTGCAACAGTCGTATGAGCAAGATGCCGGCGCGCTGCAGCAGTTGGAGTCGCAGTTGCAGCGCATCCAAGAACGCCAGGCTGAATTGGCCAGCCGCAAATCCGTGTTGGACGCGCGCGTGCAAACCCTCTTGCGCGGCATCGCCGAGATGAACACGAATATAGACGCGATTGAGGCGAAACGCCAAGCAACGCTCGTCTCGATCCATCAGGTGTTTCAGCAGCTGAACCCGCAGCCGCATGACGAAACGTTGACGTGGTTTGACATCGCGATTCAGGATGCGCCTTCGGAGATGGCCTCCGAATTAGGGCTGATTCGCCAGCGGGTCGTCGCGCAAGTGGAGCAGGTCCGCCAGCTCCAAGAGCAGCAGCGCGTGTTGCGCGAACGCCACGTGGCGATGGAGGCGGCGCAAGAGATGGAGCGCCGCCACCTCGAGGTCCAGCGCCAACGCCAACGCGAACTCGAGTGGAAGTCCCGCAAGGCCGACGAATTGATCGCCGGCGCGAAAGACGCGGCGAACCACGAGCAGTATGCGCGCAGTCTGGAATTGCTCGGGCAAGCGCAGGCGCTGCAGCCGCCCCAGGCTGGGGCGATCGTGGTGCTGGAGGAAGACTATCGCGCCAAGCAGACGCAGCATGAGCAGGCCGCGCAACAGTCGCAAGTGCAAGACACATTTTTGAAGGCGATGGACGCGTTTAATGGTGGTCGCTATCAAGACGCCATCGGTTTGTTTGAGAAGGTGGTGACCCAAGAATCCGCGTTGGGTATGACGGCACAGCAGCCGGCCGCTGCGACGCCGCCTGCCGCCGAGGAGCCCTGATGCGCGCGCGGCGATGGACAATCGTACTGCTTAGCGTGAGTGTGGCGGGGGCCGTCGCGAGCGTGTGCGCCTCTGAAGATTCTACCGATAAGCACGCGCCTGCAACACCCATGGCGTCTTCGCAAGAGGTTCCTTCGGCGTCGTCAAGCAACGCTCCTTCATTGGGCGAGCAGGCTAAGCAGTTCATTCAGGTTGCGAAGTCGCGCTTGGAAGACCAGCACACGCGCGAACGCGAACACGCTCAGCAAACCGCCGTGACCGCGGCGCGGGCGAAAACCACACACGCGCAAGCTCGTGCACACAACACCGAGCGCCAGCGCCAAACGGCGAAAGAGCAACAGCTGAAACTGCTCTATGCGAAAGGCCTGGAGCTGTATCGCCAAGGATCCTATCAGGAAGCCATCGATGTCTTGCAGCGTCTGGCCTTGATTGATCCTGAGCATCCATTGGTGAAATCCGCGGATCGGATGATCACGCGCGCCGAGCTCAAGCAGTTTGAACAGTACGCCCGCGCGGGCGCGGTGTTGCCGCCTGATGCCAAGGGTGCTGCCGTGCCGGACTTGGAACGGCTGCTGACCCAGAAGCGCATGCAGTTGGAAACGGTCTTGAAATACGCCCAGTCCGCCGCGGCCAAGCATGAATACGACACGGCCAGCAAACTCTTGACCGGCCTTCTCGTCCAAGATCCTAATCAGCACCAGGCCCAGCAGCTCTTAGAGCACGTCCAGCTGGCGCAATTGGCCGAGGAAGGGGAGCGCACGCGCAAACAAGTCGAGCTGGATGAGCACCGGATGGTGAACGACGTCCTCAAAGCCCAGGTGTTACCGCCTCTTCCCGCCGCCGCGCTCTCTCCCGCATCGCAATTGCAGATGGCTCAGGAAGCGATGTCGGAGAAACTGCGGCAGCCGATGACAATCCAGTTTACCGACGTGCCCTTGAGCGATGTGTTGGACTTCATCGCGCAGACAGCGACCATCAGCATCATCCCCTCGCCGCGCATAGATCTGAAGGATCGCCGTGTGTCGATCAACGTGAAAGATTTGCCCCTGGAACAAGCCATTAAGTATTTGGCGAAGAGTCTGTCCTTGGGATATCGGGTGGAACCGGACGCGGTGGTGATTGCCACCCCGGAAGAATTTTCAAACCAACCAATGGAAACGCGCGTCTTTTTCCTGAAGAGCGGCTTGGGGCCGTTCGCCCTCCAGACCTCGGCGATCCAACCGGATCCAGCACTGGTCATGGAGCCGATCAAGGAGGTGGTCACCAAGAGCGTGCCGCAACCGACCGGCAGCCGGCTGGTGATTGATGAGCGCAGCGGCGCGCTGGTGGCGACCAACACGCCGGATAATCTGGAGCTGATTGGGCGGCTGCTGACCCAGCTGGATGTGACGCCGCTTCAGGTGCTGATCGAATCGCGGTTCATTGAGTTGACGATGACGGATCTGGACCAGATGAAATTTGCATCGGTCCTCAATGGAAATTTGGCGTTTACCAAGGAAGGCTTTGGCGATAAGACGCAAGGAGACGGGCATGTGCTGGCCAGCGGCAGCGGGTTTAAATTTCCCAGCCTGGATCGCGAAAGCGAGGCCTTGAACCTGACGCTCCAAGGTGTGTTGACGGGCACCCAGTTTGAATCGCTGATTCATCTCTTGGAAGAAAATAAAAAGAGCAAAACCCTCTCGGCGCCGCGGGTGACGGCGCTCAACAATCAAGCCGCGACCATCAAAGTGGTGGATGAATTTCGCTATCCCACGCGCTATGAAGTATCGTTGGTCCAATTTGATATCACCGGCGACGGTGATTTCAATGACGCGGGGGAAACGGAGTTTGTGAATGTGCCCAAGGATTTCCAGGAGCGCGACATCGGGATTCTGCTGCATGTGACGCCCAGCGTCGGAAGAGACTTGCGGACCATCACGCTGGTGATGGTGCCGGAGGTCAGCCAATTCAGCCAGTTCCGGGATTTGGGCGGCGGGGTGACGGTGCCGGAGTTCACGTCGAGTCAGCTGTCAACGAGCGTCATCATTGAGAACGGCCAGACGGTCGTTTTGGGAGGGCTCATGAAAGACAGCACCAGCGACACGATCTCAAAGGTGCCGGTCCTTGGGGATATCCCGGTACTGGGCAATCTCTTTCGCCAGCATGAACTCTCCACCACGCGCAAGAACCTGCTCATCTTCATCACGGCTCACCTGCTCGCCCCGCGCGGCGAAACTACCTGACATGCGGATGTGCTGGCGTGTTGTGATGGTCGCCTGCATCTGGGGGGTGGGGGTGGTCACCGTGGCCGCAGACCTTGACCAAGCTGTTCCCGACGCCATCCGCCAGCAGCTCCTGCAGCCGATCACCGCCAATTTGCAAGACGTCGATTTCGCCTCCGCGGTCGCCTTCTTGGCGGATGCCGCCAACATCAACATCATCTTATCCGAAAAAGCCCGGGCCGTGACCAAGCCCGTCACGGTGCATTTGGTGGAAATGCCGCTGTATCGGGCGCTGGCCTATCTGCTCAATGGCCAGGGACTGGTGTTCCGGTACGACGGTAAAGCGGTCTGGGTGGCGACTCGGCAGGAGATGGAATCCGAGCCCATGGATACGAAAGTGTTCTTTCTGAAGGAGGGGCCGGGGCTCTACGCGGCGTTTCAGCCGCTGCCGGATACCCGGACCAGCGTGGCCTTGCACGACATCCGCTTGAAGGCGGTCACGACGCTGAAGGATGTCCTCAACGATGTGATTCCGAAAGTGGGAAACAGCTCGATCGTGCTGGACCAGCGGACGGGCGCGCTGGTCGCGACCCATGTGCCATATTATCTCCAGGAAATCGAGGGGCTGCTGGAGCAGCTGGATGTGATACCGCAAGAGATTATGATCGAGGCGCGGTTTGTGGAGCTGACCATGACGGATACCACGGAGTTAGGGCTGGACAACCAGCTCACAGGCAATCTGGCGCTGACAAAAGAAACGGATAAGGATGGGACGAAGAGCCCGGGATTGCAGTTGTCCAGCACCGGCACGGCGTTCTTGAAGGGCACCAAGATCGATTTCACCGATTTCACGAACCAGACCAGCGGGCTCAACCTGACCTTCAAGGGGATTTTGAGCGGCACCCAGTATGCCTCCGTGCTGCATGCCCTCATGCAGAACAAGAGAAGCAAGACGCTCTCCGCCCCCCGCGTGACGACCTTGAATAATCAGACCGCAACCATTAAAATTGTCACGGAGTTCGTGTACCCCACGCGCTATGAGGCCTCGGTGGTGCGCAAGGACCTGAATGGCGATGGGGATTTTCAGGATGTCGTCAATGGGGTGTCGGAAACGCGGTTCGTGAACGTCCCCCAGGATTTTGTGACCAAGGACTTGGGCATCGTCCTCAACGTAACACCGAGCGTCGGCCAGGATTTCAAAACGGTCACCTTGGCGTTGAAGCCGGAAGTCAGCGAGAAGAAGACCGACGATTCGTTTGGGGGCGACATCTCGCTGCCGCGCTTCACGGCCCGTAACCTGGAGACGAGCGTCGTGATTGAAAACGGCCAGACCGTGATGTTGGGCGGCCTCATGAAAGATACGACCAGCAAAACGATGACGAAGGTCCCGGTGTTGGGATCGATTCCGGTGCTGGGCGCGCTGTTCCGGAAACAAAATGATTCGATTGAGCGATCCAACCTCTTGATCTTTGTGACGGCCAGCCTCATCAATCCTTCGGGGGCGCGCTTGGCATCCGCGACAGACCGTCCTTGACGCACGTCCTCCACACCATCTAACATCATTAGGAAAGCGAGTCCACATGAAGAAAGCTGATATTAGCCAAGTGGCCCGAACGGCGGGCGTGTCCACCACCACCGTCTCGCGGGTCATCAATGCTGTGACCACCGTCTCAGACGATAACCGCAAACGCGTCCTAGAGGCCATCAAGAAACTGCGCTACCGGCCCAACCCGAGCGCGCAGCACTTGGCCGCGGGACGGACGAACACCATTGGGCTGTTGATCCCGCGCTTTGAAGGCGTCTTCCAATCCTATTACGCCCTGGAGGTTATTAAAGGGGTCGGGATGGCGGCGGAAAAAGTCGGCTGCGATTTGCTGCTGCACATTACCGATGGCCGCACCAGCGTCAATCCCGCGGCGGTCGACGGCATCCTCTTTATCGATTTGGACGGCAATGAAGAATTGGTGGATCGCGCGATTGACGAGGGCGTGTCGTGCGTGGTGCTCAACCACTATATGGAAGACCTGCCGGTCAGCTGCGTGGCGATCGACAATAAAACCGCGGCCAAGCATGTGGTGGATTTCCTGGTGAAGCTGGGGCATAAGGACATTGCGACGATCACCGGCGATCTCAAAACGCAGGCCGGGTTGGATCGGTTGGATGGGTTCGTCCAGGCGATGGAAGCCCGCAAGCTGCCGGTGAAGGACGGCTACGTGCAGTACGGCAACTTCCGGCCGGACGTCGCGCGCCAAGCCATGGAGACGCTGCTGAAATTATCGGATCGGCCGACGGCGGTGTTTGTCGCCAGCGATGACATGGCAGTCGAGGTGGTGTCCGCGGCGATTGCCAAGCGGGTGCGGGTGCCGGAGGATGTCTCGGTGGTGGGATTTGATGATAATCCGGTTGCGGCTCACGCGCGCATTCCGTTGACGACCATCCGCCAGCCCTTGAAAGAGATGGGCCGCATGGGATTGGAAATTCTCGTCGACCAGCTCAGCGGCAAGAAAAAAAGCCCCACCAAACTCTTGATCCCGACGGAATTGATTGAGCGCCAATCCTGCCGTCAGACGTGGCTGGAGCGATAAGTAGGAGACACATGACGATGGCCCAGGATAGCCCCATTCGCGTCGCCGTCTTAGGAGCCGGCGGGCTCGGACGCGCGGCGTGCCGCATCATCGGGTTCAAGCGCGAGCTGCGGCTGGTGGCCATCTGCGACAGCAAAGGGTTCCTGGCTTCGCCGGAAGGCCTCTCTTGTTCGAGATTAGCTGAGGGATCCGGGGATTTGGTGTCGGCATACCACGCCGCGGCGAGTTCGCGCAGCCAAGGGCCGTCCGCGGCTTCGGTGCTGACGGCGGAGCATTGCGATGATCCGCTGCAGGCGGTCATCGACATGGCCGATGAGATTGATGGCCTGGTGGTGACGCTGCCGAACATGCCCAACGCGTTTATTCCGTCGGTGATCGAGCGGTTTCTGCGCGCCAACGCATCCTTGGTGTCTGTGGATGTGCTCAAGCGCACCACGGCGGTGAAGCAGATGTTGACGCTGGATCCCCTCGTCAAAGAGGCGCGCAGCGTGGTGATGACCGGCTGCGGCGCGACGCCGGGATTGCTCTCGGCGGCCGCGGTGTTGGCGGCGCAATCCTTTATTGAAATCGAGCGCGTGGATATTTGGTGGGGCGTGGGCATCGCGAATTGGGAGGCCTACAAGGCGACCATTCGGGAAGATATCGCGCATGTGCCCGGCTTCAATGTGGAGAAAGCCAACGCGATGACGGATGCCGACGTCGAAACCTACTTGGCGAAGACCGATGGCATCCTCGAACTGCATCACATGGAACACGCGGACGATGTGTTGTTGCAGCGCGTCGGCGTGGTGCAATCCCCTGAACAAGTGGAAGTCGGCGGCATCATGGACACGCGGCATCCCAAGAAGCCCGTCTCCACCACGATGACGCTCACGGGCATTACCTTCGATGGGAAACGCGCCAGCCATCGGTTCATCCTCGGCGATGAGACGACGATGGCCGCCAACGTCGTCGGGCCGGCACTGGGCTATCTCAAGCGGGGCCTGTGGTTGCGGGACCGCGGTCTCTTCGGCGTGTTCGGGGCCACCGAAGTTCTGCCGATGGTGGTCCGCTAACCGCGGCACCCCCGGTTGTGATTCGTCCCCGTCGTTCTGCCGCGCCGCTTTCATCTCTCCTCCTGTCACCTGTCGGTGAGACTACGCTATCGCGTCTGTGGCGCGAACTCGATGAAGACCTCGCCTCACTGCAGCAGCAGAATCTCCTGCGCACGCTCACCACACTCCAGGCCATTCGCGGCACCCAAGGCCGGATCAAGGGTCGGCGTGTGACGCTCTGGTGCACCAATGATTATTTGGGATTGTCCCAGCATCCGCGTCTGATTCGCGCGGCCTGCCAAGCGGCTCGACGCTGGGGCATCGGCGCGCGGGCCTCGCGGTTGCTGGCCGGTTCCACCGCGCTCCATGAGCAGCTCGAGCAGGCGCTGGCGACATTTTTTCGCGCTAAGGCCGCGGCGGTGTTTGCCAGCGGCTATCTCGCCAATGTCGGCGCGCTCGGCGCGTTAGCCGCTCCCGAGGATCTCATCCTGATCGATCGCCTGGCGCATGCGAGTCTTATCGACGCGTGCCGTCTCACGCGGGCGCAACTGCGCGTGTTTCATCACAATGACGCGGCGCATGCCGAGGCCGTGTTGCGCCGTGGCACGCGCGCTCGCCGCCGATTTATCGTGACTGAGGGCGTGTTCAGCATGGACGGGGATCGCGCCCCGCTGCGCGCGCTCCTGGACGTGGCCCAGCGGCATGAGGCGCTCGTGTATGTGGATGACGCGCATGGCGCGTTTGTGGCGGGCGCGACCGGGCGGGGCAGTCCCGAGCACGCGGGCGTGCCGCATGCGTCGCTGCTCTACATGGGCACGCTGGGCAAAGCGCTGGGCTGCCAGGGAGGATTTGTGATCGGGCCGCGGTCGTTGATCGCGACGATTCACAATCGCGCGCGGACGTTCATCTATGCGACCGCACTCGCCACGCCGATCGCGGCGGCCGCGCTGGAAGGGCTGCGAGTGGTGCGCGAGGAACCGGCGTTGCGGCAGCGCCTCGCAGGGCACGCGCAGCGGCTCTGGAACGAGCTGCGCGAGTTTACCAGTCTGCCCGCTGAGCCCAGCCATATTCTGCCGGTGATGGTCGGATCAACCGCAGGCGCGCAGCGATTCGCGATGCGGCTGTGGCAGCGCGGCCACTTTGCGCCGGCGATTCGTCCTCCGACGGTGCCCAAAGGCACCGCGCGGCTGCGCATCAGTCTGAGTGCCGCGCACACGCCGCAACAACTCCAGCACCTGAGTCACAGCTTGCAGCAAGGACTCGCGGCATGAGTAAAATAGGGGACGGTTCTCTGCTGTCCGGCAGCTCGAAAAAGGAGAACTGCCCCCCTTTTTCGCGCGGCATATTCATCACAGGCACCGACACCGGTGTTGGCAAAACGATGGTTGCGGCCGGGCTGGCGGCCTGGTGCCGATCCGCCGGCGTGGACGTCGGCGTCATGAAACCCATCGCGACGGGTTGTCGCGGCGCGCGCGCCAAGACGTTGGTGGCGGATGACGCGCGACGGCTCGCGCAGGCGGCCGACGTCGATGATGATCCGCGGCTCATCAATCCCATTGGCTATCGCGAGCCGTTAGCCCCGTATGCCGCGGCACTTCGGGCCAGGCGTTCGGTGTCGTGGCCGGCCATCCGTCGCGCGTTCCATCGATTGTCCACGCGGCATGCGTTCATGATCGTGGAGGGCATTGGCGGTTTGTTGGTCCCGATTGATCGCGCGCGCACGGTGGTGGATCTGATCCGCATGGTGCAATTGCCCGTGGTGATCGTCGCGCGGATGCGATTGGGGACCCTCAATCACACGCTGCTGACGGTTCGCGAAGCCCAGCGCCAGAAGTTGCCGGTGCTGGGGGTGATGCTCAATGCCGTCGACCCGCCGGCGCGAGATGCCGGCGGACGTCTGGCTGAACGCACGAATCCCGCCATCTTATGCCGATATCTTCCGGTGCCCATCCTGGGGACGTTCGCGCATCAGCCCCATCAAGGTCCTCAACCCTGGTCGTCGGCAGCGCTGATCCCTTGGGTGAAGCGGAGTGTTGAGCCCCAGTTTCTCCGATGGTTGCTGAATCCCGTCCGTAAGGGCGGAGTTGACAGTCACCGTACCTTGTGTTACAGTCACAACTTAGCGACTTAAATCTACATAAACATACGTATTCTGCAAAAAAGGAATAATTCGTTTATAGCGACGGATGGCAGACCTTGAAGTGTTCATACCGCCGACTCAACAAGGGGGCGCACGCGACATGGGCAAGAATCGGATCCTGACCGTCATCTTGGCGGTCCTGGTCCTCGCAGGTGGCGGGGCGGCCGGCTACTTCTATTGGCAGTTTACGCTTGAGCAAAAACAGCGCATGGTCAAGGAACAGGAACTGGCCATTGCCCGCGCGGAGAAAGAGGGCATGGAGCAGGAACTGCGCCAGACCAAGCAAGCCAAGCAGCAAGCCGAAGCGGACTTGACCAAAAGCAAAGATCAGCTCAGTCAGACCATGGACCTGCTGGCGCAGGAACGGAAAGCCAAAGAGGATCTCGCGCAGTCCGTGGAGGATCGCCAGCACGAGATCGACCGGCTCTCCAAAGATATGGAGCAGCTGCGGCAGGAGCGTGAGACCATGGTGTCGCAGGCTTCTCAATTGAAGGGCCAGCAAAGCAGCCTGCAATCGCAAGTGACTGAGCTAGAAAAGGCAAAATCGGATTTGGAATCGAAGGTAATGGAACTCTCCCAGCAGCCCACCGTAGAACTGGACCGCGTCGTGGTGGGCCAGGGTGGGGAAGGCGCTGCCGCGACCGCGTCGGGAGAAGCGGCGGCGATGCCGGCGTCGGCCTCGCATGGCCAAGTGCTGGTGGTCAACCGCGAATATGATTTCATCGTCGTGAATATGGGCAAGAATCAAGGATTGCAGATCGGGCAGGAATTTCAGGTTGTGCGAGGGGAGGAAGTGTTGGGACGCGTCAAAGTTGAGAAAGTCTATGATGAGCTCTCCGCCGCTGCGATCCTGCCGCAATCCAAAAAAGACGCCATTCGCGAAGGCGATCTCGTTAAAGCCATTTGAGTCATCCGCGTGCATTGTGACGTTTCGCCCACTCCTCTCGACTAAAGGGGAGTGGGTTTTTATTGTCAGAACCGCTATGAACATTGTGATTACTCCGCAGCACCCATTGCAGGGGACGCTGACCGTTCCCTCTGATAAGGCGATCGGCCATCGAGCGGCGATTCTCTGCGCCTTAGGCGCCGGCACGACCACGATCCGGCCCTGGTCATCGGCCGAGGATTGCCAGCACACGCTCGAGGTGTTGAAGCGGCTGGGTGTGTCCATCGCCGCGCAGGGGGATTCGGTTCGAATCACCGGCGCGGGGTTGACCGGATTGCGCGCGCCCTCGGCAGATCTGCCGTGCGGAGATTCCGGGACCACGATGCGGTTATTGGCCGGCGTGCTGGCAGGCCAACCCTTCGCGAGCCGGCTCACGGCCGGTTCATCATTGTCCAAACGGCCCATGCGGCGCATCGCCGAGCCGCTCTCGCAGATGGGGGCTCAGATCCGCGGCGCGCAGCAGGGTGCGGATCTGCGTCCGCCGCTGGAGATTCAGGGTCGGCGTCCGTTGAAGGCGATCCGCTATACGCTGCCGGTCGCCAGCGCCCAAGTCAAATCCGCAGTGCTGTTGGCCGGGCTGTTTGCGGATGGGCCGACTGCGGTGGTGGAGCCGCTTCCCACGCGCGATCACACCGAGCGGTTGCTCGCGCATCTGGGCTGCGACGTGCGCGCGGCCGACGGGACGATTACGGTGACGCCGCCGGCGCAGTCGTATCAGATTCCTCAGGAGTTGCGCCTGCCCGCGGATCCTTCCAGCGCGGCCTTTTTCATTGTGGCGGCGACGGTGGTGCCGGGTTCTCGCCTTGTCTTGCACGAGGTGGGGCTCAATCCGACGCGCAGCGCCTTCCTTGATGTGCTGCGCCGGATGGGCGCGGACATCCGCATCGAAGGGCCATCCTCAAGTTGGGAGCCGCGTGGAACCCTCACGGTGTGCGCCCATCAACTGGTCGCGACGCGGATTGCCCGCACCGAAGTGCCGGCCCTCATTGATGAGCTGCCGATTCTGATGATCGCCGCCGCTGCCGCCGCAGGGACGTCGGTGTTTGAAAGACTGGAAGAGTTGAAGGTAAAGGAAAGCGACCGGTTAACGGCCATGCTGCTGTTGCTGCGCCAATTGGGGATCGCCGCGACGCCACGCGGAGCCGCCGATTTGCAGATGACCGGCGGTCCGATGCGGGGCACCGTCGCCGAGAGCATGGGCGATCACCGCATCGCCATGAGCGCGGCCGTCGCCGGCTTGATCGCACAGGGCCGCACGACCATCCGCGGCGCCGAGTGCGTGAAGAAATCCTTCGGCTCGTTTTTCGAGCTGCTCGCCGCGGTGGCGCCCACAGGAACTGTCCAGGCCGCCTCCTGAGCCGGCGTTGACGTCGAGGGGATTGACAACGTCGAGCGGCTTTGTTAGGATGACTCAACTTTCCTCGCCGAATGGCAAACCAATTCTTTCAGCGCACGAGTGATGTGATCCAGCGAGCGACGAATCGCTTTCTTGGATTGCTCTCTAACGACCTCGCCATCGATCTGGGCACGGCCACAAGCCTGGTCTATGTGAAGGGCCGCGGCATCGTGCTATGCGAGCCGTCGGTGGTGGCCATCCAGCGCGGCACGAACAAAGTGCTGGCAGTTGGGGAAGAGGCCAAGCGCATGATCGGCCGCACGCCGGGCAACATCTCGGCGATCCGCCCCATGAAAGACGGCGTCATCGCCGATTTTGAAGTGACCGAAGCGATGCTGCGCTACTTCATCAAGAAGGCCCAGCCGCGCAAGCTCAACAAACCCCTCGTCGTGATCGCGATTCCCTCCGGCATCACCGAAGTGGAAAAACGCGCCGTGCGGGATTCCGCGTTGCGTGCCGGCGCGCGTGAAGTGTGCCTCGTCGAAGAGCCGAAGGCGGCCGCCATCGGCGTCGGGCTGCCGATTCATGAGCCGGGCGGGAACATGATCGTGGATATCGGCGGCGGCACGACCGAGATGGCCGTCATCTCGTTGGATGGCGTCGTGATTTCCCGTTCGATCCGCATCGCCGGCGATGAGATGGATCAGGCGATCATCGAGCATCTGCGCAAGGCCTACAACTTGATGATCGG
>OBEQ012473154.1_pt1 | contig 20949 bp, 18 predicted proteins | sample 1670901 | NCBI WGS metagenome assembly OBEQ01 (sample SAMEA104232315, study PRJEB22302) | groundwater metagenome | biome: forest; feature: aquifer; material: groundwater | place: USA | collected 2011-08-07 | depth 5.4 m
AGCGGGGACTTGGCTCTCCCCTGCTGCTAAAACCACAAACTTGCGGCTGATCTTTTTAGTGATGTCATCGATGATAGTGGAAATAGTAATGGTGTGTTCGCCCGGAGTTAGACCTTGGGGTACTGTGAAAATAAATTCGCCTTTAGCATTAGTGGTGGCCGTGCCGGTGACGATTATGGGTGATTCGATGGTGACGGAAATTTGGCTGTTGGCAGGACCATGACCCATAATTTGCGGTTTAAGGGAATTGACCTGTTCGTTAAATTTAGGAGTGGAAATGGATAATACTACACTACTTTCTGTAGCCGAATTTAAAGCTGCCACGCTGAAGCGGGATTGGCCACTGCTAGTGGCTGCAGGGGTTTCACTTTCTGTGGCTGGGGTAGAAGTCAAGTTCAGATCTTGACCCAAGGTGATATCAGCCACCGGGCTGTCTTGGGCGGTAGTGACCGTAACATTGGAGATGCCTAAAGATCCGCCCTGGACCTGAATTTGTTCGGTGGAACTAGCCAGGTCATAAGCGGCGAAACTAGTTAAATCAGTCGATCGGGCGGTGGAGAGTGGGATCACCCACGCCCCACTGGTTTTAACCAAGGCAGCTTGGGGCACGATTCCCGGTAAACTTACGTAGATTAGAGCTCCTGCGGCCGGTTCGCCACTGGCAGTCAGAACTTGACCGTAGGCCACGTCGGCGGCTGGCGGACTGCCTAAGGTTTGTCCCGTAGTTTGGGAATATAGTTGACCCTGTTGATCATAGAGTTTAGCTCCGGAACCAAGGCGGAATTTATAAGTGGTGGCTGGTTTAAGACCGCGCACCGTGACCAAGTGGGTAAAGTAACTGGCAGTTGATCCTTGCTCCTGGTCCCGATCGTCAGAGATGACTAAATCTGGCTCGGCCGTCTCTCCATACTGGATGTAGCCGGTAGTGGCTTTAGCGGTGAGCCAAGAAATAGTCAAACTGTTGTCAGTCACATTGGTGATGCGCACATCACTGGGAATTTCTTCGGGCGAAGCGAACACTGCATTGCGAATGGGGGTGCGTAAAAACCACACCCCGGCTCCCAATCCGATTAGGGACAGTAACACTCCTAATAGGGTGGGGATTTTTAATTCGGGATGCTTCATTTGGCTCGCTGTTCTAGTTGGTCCAGAACTTGGGTATTTAATTTGGGATCCAAGGGTTTGAGGTGGCGTTGCAGCACTTGGGGTATCTCAACCTTGGTGTAGGCCCGATACGCTTCAAACCCAACCCAACTGGCTAGGGTGATTAATGTTGAAATTAACACTATTACTAGATCGCGATCAATCCCCTTTTTGTACATAAGTGAAATTAATGGTTCCCTTAGCCGTCAAAGTTAACGGGGCGGCAATGGGGTGACTAATTTGGACTGAATCAAAGACGGCTAAGCGAGGTAGTTTTTCTAAAGTGGCGACGAAATCTGCCAACTGAGGGTAGGCTCCGGTAGCGGAGATCAGAAACTGGATGGGAGATAAACTTGCCAAGTTTGCTGCAGAGGTGGCAGGTGGGGTTAGGGCGATATCATCTAAAGTTAAATCAGTAATGACTACTCCGCTATTGGTAGCCAAGGTTTGTACCGCTTCGGTCCATAGGGCCAGCTGGGGTTGGATTGGCAAACTACTGTCCAGGTAAGGCAATTTGTCTTGGAGGCTGGTCAACAGTGCCTGAGCTTTTTGCAAGTTAGCAATTTTGGCATCTAACTGGTTCTCAACTGCTTGCTGAGCGTGAATTTGGCCTAACAAAGTCGAGATAGTAATTAAGGTGGGGCGTAAGACCAACAATAGCAGGACTATTAATAAGATTAAGGACAGGATGAGCATGAAGCTGGCTTGCCACAACGGGCGTTGGCGGACTTGGGTGAGGTATTTGCGGTAGCGACTGAGACTGCTTTTGTAATTAATTGCCATATTACTTCACTGCCGAAATAGAAAAACTAATCAAGTTGTCGGTAGTGGTAGATACATCAGTCAGTTCAATATTTTGCCAACTGCGATCAGTCGTCATCCGAGCCAAAAATACCGCTAAACCGGTCTGGGTAGTGGCGTTGCCCTTGACTTGGACCAGATGGGATTGAACTTCAAGTTGCGCTAGAGTCACGTCAGGAGGAATGTAGCTGGTAACTACATCCAAGGTATGCCGGGCCCCAATTTGGGTTTGCAGTAGAACTTGGGCTGAATTTAAGCGGTCTTGAACTAGCCTAAAGTTTTGTTCTGAACTATAAGAGGCGTCTAAGACGGCTTTTTTTCCGGCGATACTCTCCGCCAAATCAGCTAAATCTTTATCCAACTTAAAGCGTGACAAGAAAGCTAGAATAACCACCATTTCTACCAAAATTAAGATGTACCGACCGGTGGTGATGGCCCACTTTAAAAATCTGCCCCAGTATGACAGTTCAAACTCGGTTTTGGGTAACAAATTAATCCCGGCAACTCGGGCAGGCATACTATCACTATATATCAGTATTAATGCTAATTTCTACTCCCAGTTAATCTGGCATATTTAGCACTCTTGAGGTAGAATTGCTACAATTGAAATATGGCCGCTAAGCGTGACTACTACGATATCCTAGGGTTAACTAAAGGGGCCAGTGACGTCCAGATCAAGAGTGCTTATAGAAAGCTAGCATTGCAGTGGCACCCTGATCGCAATAAATCCACCGAAGCCGAGACCAAGTTTAAGGAAATTAACGAAGCTTACCAAGTATTATCCGACGCGAAAAAGAAAACTGCCTACGATCAATTTGGCCATTCGGCTTTTGACCAAACTGGCGGAGCCAGTAGTGGTCCATTTGGAGGAGGTTTTGGCGGTAACCAACAAGGCCCCTTCTCGTACTATTACTCGACGTCAGGGGGAGCTAATCCCTTTGGCAATGTTGACTTTGGCGGCTTTTCTGACCCCTTTGAAATCTTTGAACAGTTTTTTGGCGGGTCGGGCTTTGGGGCCCGGCGGGGGCCGCGCAAGCCTCATTACTCACTAAGAATTCCTTTTAAAGAGGCTATTGCCGGAGGAGAAGTCACCGTGACTATCGAGGGCAAGAAGCATACTATCAAGATTCCCCCGGGATCAGACACGGGGACCCATCTACGCTACACCGATTTCGACATCACTTTTGAAGTCGAGGAGGATCCTCGCTTTAAACGCCAAGGAGCAGACATATATATAGATCATAAAATCCCCTTCACTTTAGCTATTTTAGGTGGAGAAACTACGGTGCCTACTTTAGATGGCCAATTAGCCATTAAAATCCGTCCTGGAACACAACCGGGAACGATGATGCGCCTGTCGGGTAAAGGAGCCACTAAACTGCAAGCTTTGTCTGCCAATGCCAAAGGTGATCTCTATATTAGGTTGGTCATTGAACTTCCCAATAAACTGTCTCGACAGCAAAGACAGCTTCTGGAAGAGTTTGGGCAAAGCTGATATAATTAGCTTTAAGTTAAGAAATTTTGGGTGGGAGGTAATATGCCCACCCTTTTTTATAGCTTAAAATATGCCAGCTAAACAGACATCAGCCCGAACTGAGTTTTCCTCGGCTCTAAATCAAATCGCCCACGAACGGAACTTAGATCCGGCTGTAGTTTTAGACACCATTAAGCAGGCCATAGTAGCGGCTTTTAAGAAAGATCACCCCGAGCAATTTAACGAAGAGGGTGAATACGATGTGTCTTTAGATCCCCAATCTGGTGAAGCCGCTATTTTTGAAGTCAAAGCTGGCAAAAAAACTAATATCACCCCCCCTGGTTTTGGCCGTATTGCCGCTCAAACCGCCAAACAAGTGATCTTACAAAAGATTAGAGAAGCGGAAAAAGATTCGATTGTAGGAGAATTTGAAAAACGCTTGGCCTCTTTAGCCAACGGCACGGTCATCCGTATCATTGGCGGAGATGTAGTGGTGGAGATCGAAGCCGGTAAGCACGGTCGAGCCGAAGCAGTCATGCCTCCCCAAGAGCAAATCTATTCCGAAAACTACCGCCTCAACCAAAGATTAGTGTTGTACTTAGACTCCATCAGGGACAGTATTCGTGGTCGAGAGATCGTGGTCTCGCGAGTTAAACCGGAATTAATTCGCGAACTTTTTCGTCGCGAAGTGCCCGAAGTCGCCGCCGGGTCAGTAGAAATAAAAGCCATTGCCCGTGATCCCGGATCCAGAACCAAAATTGCCGTTTACTCCCATCAATCCGGAGTGGATCCGGTGGGTTCGTGTGTCGGTCAAAAAGGAGTCCGAGTCCAAGCTGTCATCAATGAATTAAATGGCGAAAAAATCGATATTATTCAATTTAGTGAAGACAAGGCCAAGTTTGTGGTAGCTGCTTTGGCTCCGGCGGCTAATTTGTCTGTCAAAATTGACGACAAAAACCAAGTGGCTACTGTCACCGCCCCACGGGACCAATTGTCCTTAGCCATTGGCCGGGAAGGTCAAAATGCCAAGCTAGCTGGTAAACTTACTGGTTACCACATTGATATTAAAGCCGACGAAACGGTAGTGGAGCCGGAGGCAGAACCAGCAGTTGCGGCCGAATCAGTAGAGAAAAAAGAAGATACAGCCAGTGACCAGACCCAAGCAACTGGCAATGATGTCGCCGCTGTATGAAATCATTAACCTATGCCAACTCGACCACCAGTTGTCGTCATCCTTGGCCATGTCGATCATGGTAAAACTTCGTTGCTAGATGCTTTAAGCAAAACTCACCTCACCGCTACCGAAGCCGGGGGAATTACCCAATCAACTCGGGCCTTTCAAGTCGATGTGCCTGGCGCAGGACTAATCACCTTTATCGATACTCCAGGTCACCAAGCTTTCTCACAAATGCGCTCCCGGGGGGGAAAGTTGGCTGATATGGCCCTATTAGTTGTGGCTGGCAATGATGGTGTCATGCCCCAGACTAAAGAAAGCATTGCCATTATCCAATCCTTAAACATGCCCTACATCGTGGTGGTGACCAAAGCTGATTTGGCCGAATTTAATTTGGACAAAGTCAAAACTCAATTGGCAGAGGTAGGGGTATTAGTCGAGGGTTTTGGCGGAGACATTCCCCTAGTTACGGTTTCGGCAAAAAATAACCAGGGCTTAGCTGAGTTATTAGAAGTTATTCATTTACTCTCTCAACTCCACCCTCCTGGAGGGGACGAAACGTCGCCGGTGGAAGCCGTGGTCTTGGAATCGCAGCGTGATGCTAAGCGCGGACCTGTGGCAGTAGTGGTGGTTAAGGGTGGGATCTTGACTGAAGGTCAGCTGCTATTTGTAGGCCAAAAAGAAATGGGCAAGGTCAAGGCGTTAACTAATACTCAAGGTATTAGAGTCAAAACCGCCCTCCCGGCTACTCCAGTTGAGATACTGGGCTTAACCGCCAATCCTCCAGCCGGGGCCGTAATTTCCACCGCACCCCAAGCCGCTACGACTTCTACTCCTGATTTTGTTCCCAATACCGCAGGCTTTAGAGTCATTCTCAAGGCCGATGTGGCCGGATCTGTGGAAGCCATACTGCAGTCATTGCCAGCAGATATTGCCATCATTACCTCTGGAACTGGGGAAGTTTTAGAGTCGGATGTGATGCACGCTCAATCCACGGGAGCGGTTATTGTGGGTTTTAATGTCAAAGTTCCCAGTTCGGTAGCTAAGCTGGCAGAGATAGACAAGGTCAAAATTTATACCGCCAATATCATCTATGAATTATTAGACCAAATAGAAAAATGGGCTCATCCGCAACCGACAGAGATGGTGACCGGCCAGGCTCAAATCTTGGCTGAATTTAATATGGATGGTGGCCATATTGCTGGGGCGAAGTGCATCAGCGGAGAAATCAAAAAGGGCGACATAGTTCGTATTAACCAAAAAGAGGCCCGAATTAAGTCATTAAGAACCGCCAAAACTGAAATTGAAGCGGTCAAAGAGAATCAAGAGTTTGGGGCTATCTTTAGCCCTCCAATTGACTTTAAAGTGGGAGACATTATAATCGCCATTGTAAAACATGGGCAAAATTGACCTGAATCAGCTTCAAGCTGCCTTGGATAAGCCCAATGTCCAAGTCGCCGTATTGCTGCCGCAAAATCCTAATTTTGACGATGTAGCTGCAGCTTTGGCCCTAAAACTGGCTTTGGATAAAGCCGGCCGGAAAACGGCCGTGGCTTGTGTCGACCCGATGACGGTGGAAGTGCACCGCTTAGTGGCAGCCAATACCGTCACAGCTGAATTTGGCAACCGTAACCTAATAATCGCTTTCCCCGGCCAAACTGAAGCAGTAGACAAAATCTCCTACAATGTTGAAGGGGGCGAGCTACAACTAGTGGTTACTCCCAAATCTGGGGTTATCTTGGACCACACTAAGCTTAAATTTGTCCCCTCTTCGGCTGGAGCAGACATTGTCATCATGGTGGGAGTTCGCGAGTTGGCTGACTTGGGTGAACTATATAGTAAGTCTAAAGACGTCATCGACAATGCCGAGCAATTCTGGCTAGACGGCCAAATCTTGTCCCAAGAAGCTACTAAGCTGATTCAACACTTGAGATTACCAGTCGACCCCGATGTAGCTTCTAATTTATTAGCTGGTATTGAACAAATAACTAACCACTATCAAAGTCCAGTAGTTTCTGCCGATACTTTTGAGGCTGCGGCCTTCTTGATGCGCCAAGGAGCTCATCGGCATGACCCGGCTTTAGCTTCCCAATATCCGGCCGGCTCAATTCCCACCACTCAACCACAAGATCAAGCTCAAGTCCAGGCGCAGCCCGAACCCGACTGGTACGAACCCAAGATTTACCGGGGTACCTCGGTTTCCTAGTAAGAATGTCTAAGACAGATCTAGAAAAACCTTTAGTTAAAAACCCGCTCTTTTCTATGAAGCTTGGGGAGAGGGTTAGATGGGACACCAATAGTGAAGGTTGCACAGGAATTATAGTATTGGCTGCTGTGATTGGATTTTGTGTTCTACCAAAAGTTTGTGAGGCATTATTCAAGGCCGTGGACATTATTCAGAAGAGATAGTATAATTAGTCTTTAGTTAGGAGAAATTAACGAAGGTTAGTTGAGAAGATCTACTCACTTTCGCTGTATCTCTTTAATTTTTGTTTTTAAACATGGCTTTAGACACATCTAATAAACAAGACATCATCAAAAAATACGCCCAAGGTAAGGGAGATACTGGTTCGCCTGAGGTTCAGATAGCCCTGTTGAGCGAGAAAATTGTGAAGTTGACCGAGCACTTAAAAGAGCACAAGAAAGACAACCATTCCCGCCGGGGCTTATTAGGCATGGTGTCTAAAAGACGGCGTTTACTGTACTACTTACAAAAGAAAGATTTAAAGCGCTATCAAGAAGTAGTTAAGAAGCTTGGCTTGTCTAAGTAAAAATCTTTTGTTATAATCAACTTACGCAGGTGATGGAGAGGTGCGAAGAACAGTCCAACTTTTCTTCAGACTTCTTGATCACTTCGAATTTAAATGGCAAAAATAACTAGTAAATCAGTAGATATTGCAGGACGACCTTTGAGTTTTGAAGTTGGTCGGCTGGCCCAACAAGCCACCAGTGCCGTCATGGCTCGCTATGGCGACTCGGTAGTGTTTGCCTCAGTCGTCTTAGGGCGGGAAGACACCACTAAAGACTATTTTCCACTAACTGTCGAATATCAAGAACGGTTGTATGCTGGGGGTCGGATCAAGGGTTCCCGCTGGGTCAAACGCGAAAGAAATACCGACGAAGAAACGCTGTCGGCGCGATTGATTGACCGCTCCATCAGACCTCTGTTTCCCAAGGACTTTAAAAATGAAGTGCAAATTATTGTCATGGTGTTATCTACTGACACTAATAATGACACCGATGTTTTGGGGATCAATGCCGTCTCCGCAGCTTTAGCCATTTCCCCCATCCCCTGGTCTGGACCCGTGGCGGCAGTGCGCTTAGGGTTAACCGAAGACAAAATAGTCATTAATCCTGATGATGGTAATCGCCGCGGCGTGGATTTAGACATCGTGGTGTCCAGTACGGACAAAGTGATACCCATGATTGAAGCAGGGGCGAATCAAGTTCCCGAAGACAAAGTTGTGGAAGCTATTAATACCGGTTTTACCCAAAATCAAAAAATCCTGGCTACTATTAATGATTTGGTCAAAGCCGTCGGTCAGGACAAAATTCAAGTCAAAAAAGCTGATTTGGACAAAATCTTTGTCGCTGATATTGAAAAGAAAGCCCTACCTCTGGTGGCTGACTATTTGACTAAAGCTGGGGTCAAAGAAGGCGGAGATATGACCGAGATGATTGCTACTTTATCGGCTGGAGTAGAGGAAAAAATTAAATTAGGGTGGATCCCATCAATTTTAGATAATCTAATCGGGCGAACTGTACGCAAAAATATTTTGGAAAAGCAATCTCGGCCCGATGGCAGAAAGATTGATGAAATCCGGCCTTTGTCTGCCGAAGTAGGTGTTTTACCGCGAGTCCACGGTTCCGCCATTTTCCAACGCGGTCAAACCCAGGCCTTAACTGTGACTACTTTGGGGGCCCCGTCTTTAGCTCAGACTTTAGAATCAGCCGAAGGTGAATCAAACCGCCGTTACATGCATCACTATAATTTCCCGCCCTTCTCCACCGGGGAGACGGGTCGGGTAGGTGCTCCTAAGCGGCGAGAAATTGGTCATGGGGCTTTAGCCGAAAGAGCTTTGGTACCTGTAATTCCCTCTGAAGATGTCTTCCCTTATGCTATTCGCGCCGTGTCTGAAATAATGAGCTCTAATGGCTCTACTTCCATGGCCAGTGTGTGTGGGTCAACTTTGTCCTTGATGGATGCCGGTGTGCCTATTCTTGCCCCAGTGGCGGGAATCTCTATCGGAAAAGTTGACGACGTGTTGTTGACTGACATTATTGGTATTGAAGACCACTACACCGATATGGACTTTAAAGTGGCTGGAACGGCTAAGGGCGTCACTGCCATTCAATTAGATACCAAAGTTGACGGGTTAACCTTGCCCATTATTGAAGAAACTTTCAAACGAGCCAAAACTGCGCGCATGCAAGTTTTGGACGTCATAACTAAAACCCTGCCTGAACCGAGAAAAGCTCTGTCCCAATATGCCCCCAAGATTCACATCGTCAAAATTCCGGTAGATAAGATTGGTGAGCTAATTGGTCCGGGAGGTAAAGTCATTCGCAAGTTAATGGCTGATACCCAAACGACCATTGACGTCAACGACGATGGCTCGGTGTTTGTATCTGGGTCAGACCAAGCGGGAGTAGATCAAGCCATTGGGTGGATTGGTTCCTTAGGCCAAGAAGCCAAACCCGGAGAAATATATGAAGGTACTGTGGCGCGGTTGCAACCCTTTGGCGCGTTCGTAAATATCCTGCCTGGTAAGGACGGCTTAGTCCATGTGTCACAAATGGCCGCTGGTTTTGTCACCGATCCTTCTACTTTGGTTAAAGAAGGCGACCGAGTCAAGGTCTGGGTGACCGAAATTGATTCCCAAGGCAGAATTAACTTATCCATGCTTTTTGACGAAGCGGGTAATCCAGTGGTTAAAGCTCGCGAAGAGCGCCGTCCATCCGGACCGCGCTTTGAATCTCAACCAGGGCATTTCTCGTCTCCTCGTCGCGGTGGTTTTGATCGGGGCGGATCCCGAGGCGGTCCCCGAGGCCCGCGTCGCGACGACAGACGTAGATACTAGTCATTTGGTACAATATAAGAGCAGACGATATTAAGAGATTATTGGCATTAATTAAAAATGAAAAAGATCCCAAGGCAAAAGGACTATTAAAAGAGTTTTTGAAGACGGAAAAGGAATTTAAAGCTGGGAAGCTAAAGTGGACGAGAGATTTCTCTGAGCTTTTGGATGAATAAAATTATTGATGTAAACTAAGAATATGGATGATCAGTTGACAGCCGATATTTCTAAACTGGAAGAGCAGGTTAAAGTGGCTCAAATCCCTGCTGATTTGAAGGAGAAGTGTGAAGCTATGTTGGCTAGACTGCAACGTTTGGCTAAACAGGGGGCGTATTCAGCCGAGTTTGAACAAACCGCGCATTATATCGATTGGATTGTCTCTTTACCTTGGGAAAAATCGTCTGACGATATTTTGGATTTGGGTCACGCCCAACAAGTATTAGACCGCAATCACTATGGTTTGGGGGATTTGAAAGAGCGGGTGTTGGAATATTTATCCATCTTGATTTTAAATAAGCAAAAGAATAACTCATATCGGGCACCAATTCTGTTATTAGTCGGTTTAGTCGGAACGGGTAAGACCACTTTAGCCATAAGTATCGCTGAAGCCTTGGGGCGCAAACTAGTCCGGATACCCTTTGGCGGCATGAGTTCAGCTTTAGACTTACGGGGTCAATCTCGAGTCCACGCTGATGCTGAGGTGGGACTAGTTTTGAAAGGTGTGCGCCGAGCCGGGGTAAAAAACCCCGTCATTTTAGTTGACGAAATTGACCGGGTAGCTGATGGGGCTCGAGGGGAAATTATGGGGGTATTGGTAGAACTATTAGATCCAGAGCAAAACATGTCTTTTTCGGATCATTACATCGATTACCCATTTGATTTGTCTCAGGCAATGTTTATCGCCACTTGCAATAACACCACTAATATTTCCACTGCCGTGATGGATCGCTTGGAACCCCTCACTATGCCTTCATATAATGATGAAGAAAAAATAAAAATTGCTAAAGACTATGTTTTGCCGAGGGAATTGAAAAACGCTGGCTTGGCTGAAGGGTCGGTAAAAATTGATGACTCGGTTTGGCCCAAGATCGTTAGGCCGTTAGGCTTTGATGCCGGCATTAGGACTTTGGAACGAACTGTTCAAGGGATGGTGCGCAAAATTACTAAAATGGTGGTCGAAGGTAAAGGTCAACAGTTTTATATTACCCAAGACAACATCAAACAATTCCTGCCAACTTATTAAGATGATTAAGTCGCACCCTTTTGATATCTATCAGGAAAATTGCCAGCTTCCGCAGCATTTGAATACATTATTACAAAAGCTTGAACTCCTATTCCTGGCCAAACATACCCAAACCGATTCTCGATATTACCTATGACCTCCCTAATTAAATTCCCGTCACCTTGTTTTATTCCGACTGCCATTAGTCTTCGTTGTGATACAACAAACGCCTCTACATCGGTAATAGATGACATAGGGGTAATGATATAATGACCACTGAAGAAAAACAACAGAAGTTAGACAAAATAGCTGAAGAAATTAAGCAGTTTAAAGGTCTTGATATAGCTAGATCTGCGACTAATGCGGTACCTGGAGAAGGCAATCCCGATACCCAAATAATGTTTATTGGTGAAGGACCAGGCCACAACGAGGATTTGACTGGGCGGCCGTTTGTCGGCCAAGCCGGCAAGTTATTAGAAAAGACACTCCAAGAGACCTTAGGTTTAACTCGCGATCAAGTATTTATTACCAATATTGTGAAATATCGACCGCCCGAAAATCGCGATCCCACTCCAGAAGAAATTGAAGCCAACCGAGAATGGTTAGATAGCCAAATTGAAATTATTGCTCCCAAAATAATCGTCACCTTGGGCCGTTTTAGTATGGGGAAATTTATTCCCGATGTGACCATTTCTCGAGTTCATGGTCAACCCAGGTTTGTGGACTTTAAGGACAAACGCTATATCGTCTTCCCGATGTTTCATCCGGCGGCGGCTCTGCGAGCCACATCAATGATGACGCAGTTTACAGAAGACTTTACCAAGTTAAAACACTTAATTAGTGGAGCAAGTCCAGAAGTTGCTAAAATAGCAGAAGTTAAACAGGGGCCCCAACAACAAGGTTTGTTTTGATATGCAATTTACCAGAAATACTACTACTCAACCTTTAAAGATTGTCTCTTTAGGGGGGTTTGGGCGGGTGACTTCCAATATGTTTGTGTACGAATATGGTCCCGATATTTTGCTGGTGGATTGTGGTTTAGGATTTCCTACTGAAGATATGTTAGGGGTAGATTTGTTAATTCCGGATATTGGCTATTTGCGCAGTCGAGCTGGCAAGATTCGCGGTTTGGTCCTAACTCATGGTCACGAAGATCACTGTGGCGCTTTACCCTATTTATTGCCGCAGCTAAAAGTGCCGGTGTACGCTTCGAAATTAACTGCCCATTTAGTCATGGATAAACTGGCTGAGTATCAAGGCATGCCCAAAACTATTAATGTCTTGACCCCGGGAGAGTTGCTAAAGTTAGGCAGCTTTACAGTGGAGTCGGTGCGAGTTTCCCACTCCATTCCCGATGCTACTAATTTAATCATCAAAACTCCGGTGGGGACGGTATATCACGGTAGTGATTTCAAGTTTGACTTCACCCCCGTGGACGGAGTTTTACCAGATGTGATAGGGATTGCTAAAGCCGGTGGGGCAGGAATTCAACTGTTGCTGTCAGACTGTTTGGGTAGTGAACGCAAAGGCCACACCCCTTCAGAGCGCACCTTAGAAGAAATGTTTGAACGCGAGATTTCGCATTGTGATGGTAAATTTGTAGTCACCACTATGGGCAGTAATATTTCGCGCTGGCGCCAAGCAATTGAAGCGGCTATTAGACATGGGCGGCGAGTAGCAGTGTTGGGCAGATCGATTACGCGCAATTTAACTGTGGCCACCGAGTTAGGGTATTTAAAAGTCCCCCGCGAGGTGATGATTGATGCCCGACAAATTAGAAAACTGCCCCCCAAAAATTTGTGTATTTTAGCCGCCGGCTCTTTGGGCCAACCCGGGTCGGCTATGCAAAGACTAGCCACTGGTGAGCATAAAGACGCCGAGATCTCACAAGGCGACAAAGTAGTCTTTTCTTCAGACTACATTCCCGGTACCGAAGGCTCAACCCAATCCTTGATTGATGCTTTGTCTAAGGCCGGAGCTACCGTCATTTATTCCAATATTACTGATGACTTACATGTCTCTGGTCATGGGAGCCAACAAGACCAATTACTGATGATGGCCTTGACGAAACCACAATACCTGCTGCCCATTGGTGGGACTTGGCGGCACATGGTCCAATATGCCAAGTTAGCCGCTGGAATGGGCTATGCTAAGGACCGGGTGCTGTTACCCGAACACAACCAAACCATTGAAGTCTATCCCGATCGGGTCAAACTGGGACCAGTAGTAGAAATTAAAAATGTCATGGTTGACGGCTTAGGGGTGGGGGATGTAGGTAATGTGGTGTTGCGAGACAGGCAAGTTTTGGCCGAAGAGGGCATTGTAGTGGCCATTGTAGAGGTGGATCAAAATCAGATGGATAAAGTTAATAAAGTCGACTTAATCAGTCGCGGTTTTGTGTATGCTAAAGAAAATACCACCCTGTTGACTGAAGCCAGTGAAGCGGTAAAGATGGCAGTCTTTAAGCGCAAAGGCAAGATAGATACAGAAAGGTTTGTGCGCGAAACTGTGGCTGATACTTTAGAAAGATTTTTCTTTGACAAAACCCACCGCCGCCCCATGATCCTGCCGGTGATTGTTGAGGTATAATCCTAGGTATGCCCAGAACTGCTTCGTTGTTTGGTCGCAAAAACTCTTTCAAGGTGCGACTTAAGCGAACGACTATTTTTTCAGTAGTTGCCGTAGCTTTATTTTGTATTGGTGGTTTAGTCTGGGTGAGTTTTACCCGTCAAGGTACCTTACTAATAACTTTAAATGACTTCTTAATCCGCCAATTAGGGACTTTGGCAACTTTTTTCTTACCCTTCCCTATTCTAGTCGGGGGGCTGATGCTAACCAAAATTCGTTCTTCCCTGTCTGCTCCCAATACTTTTGTGGGCAGTATTGTAGTGCTGGCCGCTTTGGCTGGAATTTCTAATGGGGGAGCAATAGGGGGGACTTTGTGGGAAGCCGCTGCTCACTTTTTGTCCTCAGTTGGGGCGGTGATTTTACTAGTCGGGGGTTTGGGTATTGGCATAATCATCATGTTTAACGTGCCCTTTGAAGATGTGGTGGCCTTTTTTGTGCGCCTGACAGCTCGCAGTAAACAAGCAGTAACCAATATGAATAAAAAGGATCAGTTAATGGACAAAGCTATTAAGGTGGGAGGCATGGCCCAGTCGCCAGCCATTAATCGACCAGCTGATCTCAAGCCGGCTGCCAAACAAATGTCCATCGATTCCCTACCCCCTCCGCCAGCCGCTGCTACCGATCAGCCGTGGAAATACCCGCCATTGTCTTTGCTGTCCGAGTCATTGGGAGGTAAGGCTGATCGGGGTGACGTCAAGGGTAATGCGGCCATTATTGAAAAGACCTTGGAAGCCTTTGGTATTACCGCCAAGGTAGTAGAAGTTAACTTGGGCCCGGCGGTAACCCAATATGCCTTGGAAGTAGCCATTGGCACTAAGCTATCGAAAATTAGCGCTCTGTCTAATGACTTGGCCCTTGCATTAGCCGCCCCGACTGGTCAGATCCGCATAGAAGCTCCCATCCCTGGCCGCTCCTTAGTGGGCATTGAATTGCCTAACCGGGCTCCCGAGTTTGTGGGCTTGAGAAAAATGTTGGAGTCGGAAGCAATGAAGAAGAACAATAGTAAAATTGCCGTAGCTTTGGGCTTGGATGTGGCGGGTAGTCCGATTGTAGCTGATATTAGCCGCATGCCGCATGTCTTAATTGCCGGATCTACAGGTTCGGGTAAGAGTGTATGTATCAATGCCTTCATTGCTTCCATGCTCTTTAGAGCTTCGCCTTCAGAAGTGAAATTTATCATGGTCGATCCCAAACGGGTGGAGTTAACTACCTACAACGGAATTCCCCATTTGTTAACTCCAGTAATTGTCGAACCCACCAAAGTCCTGTCGGCCCTGCGTTGGGCTTTGTCAGAAATGGACCGGCGGTACAAGATGTTTGCCGAAGTGGGGGCCAGAAATGTCGATGCCTACAACGAAATGTCTGGTTTCCAGGCCCTGCCGTACATTGTCATTATTGTCGATGAATTAGCCGACATTATGATGATGGCCCAAGTCGAAGCTGAAGATGCCATTACTCGCTTGGCCCAAATGGCTCGGGCGACCGGTATTCACCTCATCCTCTCCACCCAACGGCCGTCAGTAAATGTCATTACTGGTCTCATTAAAGCCAATATTCCCACCCGGATCTCTTTTGCTGTATCCTCCATGGTCGACTCCCGGGTAATTATCGACCAACCCGGAGGCGAAAAATTATTAGGACGGGGAGACATGCTATACATTCCTCCCGATCAAGCTAAGCCCACCCGCATTCAAGGGGCCTTTGTATCGGATAAAGAAATCCATGGTTTAATCGACTTTTTGAAAAAACAAGGAGTAGCTCCGCAATACACTGAGGAAGTAACTTCCATGCCTATTGGGAATCGCGGGGGTCGGGGAGCGGCATTTATTGCTCCCAATGGCGAAGAGAAAGACCAACTATTTGAGGAAGCGGTGCGACTGATAATTCAATTTAATAACGCATCAGCGTCATTTTTACAACGCAAGTTGTCAGTGGGCTATGCCCGAGCGGCCCGAATTTTGGATGAGCTGCAACAATCCGGTATTGTCGGTCCGGCTGACGGGGCTAAACCGCGAGAAATATTGGTTAAGAATCCTGACGAATACTTCGCTGCCCAAACTCCCCCGGCTTCTGGCACTTCTAATGTATAAACAATATCGAATAAAATTCGATATATCTTACCTCGCTTGGGGCCTCAAAGTGTTTCAGCCGTCGCGAGGGGCGTTATAGCGCAGGTTATAATCAACCTGTTGTGAAGACTGCAGGGCAAATCCTCCAAGCGGCCCGGACGGCTCGTAAATTAGACATTGCAGATGTCGCGCGCATTACCAAAATTCGCCCCCAGTTTTTAACCATCATTGAGTCGGACAACTACAGCCAATTACCTAGTGGTACGGTGGCCAAGGGTTTTATCAGAAATTACAGTGAGTTTGTCGGCTTAAACCCTAGTAATGTACTAGCCGCATTTAGACGCGACTTTGTGGAAAATGAACGCGGGCAAATTGTCCCCCGAGCCTTAGCCGCTCCGGTGGCCCAACCGGCTTTTTGGACTCCCCGGACGACGGTCATTGCCGTAGTAACGCTAGTCTTCACAGTTTTTATAGGCTACCTAGGTTATCAGTATTGGGTTTTAACTGGACCACCACCTTTGGAAATATCCGAACCAACTGATGGTCAGTCGACTGCTGATTCCAGTACGATGGTGATCGGGGCTACTGATCCAGAAGCCACTATTTCCGTGGCTGGTCAATTAGTGGCCTTGGATAAAGGTGGGCAGTTTTCTTTTCGGGCGCCATTGAATCCGGGGGAGAATAATATTCAAGTTACAGCTACATCCAAGTCTGGTAAAACTACTACCTTGACGCGCAAAGTAATTATGGTAAGGTAGGTAACATGACGAGCCTAGCCCAATTCTTGTTAGTAATTGTCATCACTACCTTAACCATATTGGTTGCAGTCGTCGCCGTCCAAGTTTGGCAAATTCTGTATGAAGTTAGACAAGGCATTAAGAAGTTTAATAAAATCTTAGACAATACTCATACCCTAGCTGAAGCATCTGCAAAACCAATTACTGCTGTCAACCAATTTTTCTCAGAAGTAAAAACCTTGGTCGATCAAACCCAAGACGAGATGATTGCCCAAACCCCAGACAGAGTCATATCCACCACTGAACAAAAATCTGCTGAACCCAAGCGAAACTTCTTCCATCGCTCCGGCCTTCCCCTCCGCCCTTCTTAATCTAAAAATTTGAAACTATTAACAATTTTAGATAGTGATTGATCATACTCAAGTTTTTTTCCTCCATTTGAAACTTGAACTATCCCATATATATTTCCTTTGTATTTGGTAAATATATAGTTAAAACATCCCAACCCGCATCCATAGGCTCGAACGGCCGGCTGTCCACCAAGGGAGACATTCTTATTTATCTCGAAATTTTTAGTAGCAGTAAAACCTTTTTGATTAAGCCACTCATCAAGAGAACCGCTTGTTGAAGTGGGGATAGCTACAGTAAAACTAGCTCCATCATAAAATTCAGATTGAGGTTTTTGAGTAGGGCCTACTATACTGGCAGTAACCAAATCCCCCGCTTCAAACATGTTGTTGGTATTGATGGACAAGTCCCACTCCGTAGGATATGAAAAACTCAGACCATAGTCCTTATTAGAGTAAGCCGTCCATCCATCATTTCTTTGTTTGGTTTCAAACTTACTTGTTAATTTGAATGTGGAGAGGATTTTATTTAATAAATTTATATCGTCTTGGGGTACTGGAACGTTGGGATTGATTGCGCCGATATCAGCCTTATAAATTTTTCTGCCATTAGCGATCCATATACTTACGGAGGTGTAATGAGATTTGTCGTAATCACATCTTAGACTGTTTAAAACGGGGCCTGGGATGATTCCGTTTGTAACCTCCTTTGGACATTCGTCTCTTGATATTAATTCTTGTTCTAATGTTCCCGCCAAGGGAGATGAATTCCAAGATATATTAGTTTGAAAACTTCCAGAAGAATCTAACCAGTAGAGTCCCTTTTCACTTATTTTTAAAGTAATTTCTTGCGGATATTTAAATGATATTCCCTCAGAATCATTGGTATATGTTTTCCAGTTGGCGGTCGGATCTGAGGAAGGGGTTGCCATTGCAAGTGGCGTAGGGGAAGGAGCGAGAGCTGGTTTTGAATAAAGTTGTTTGCCCAAGTATATTCCAGTGGCCGTTCCTACTCCTAAAAGCAAAACTCCAGCCAGAATCCACATCCAAACTCTACTTTTAGATTGTGGTGGCTGGATAGGAGGAACAATTGAAGGTACTGGAGTGGTTGCAGTTTGTGGTTGTTCCTGATCCATATTAGTTAGTAAATTTGAATGTGGAGAGAATTTGGTTAAAGAGATTATTATATTTAGCTTCTTCGTTTTCGGAGTATTCCATCGTTAGTTTAAATAAAACTGGAGCGTTTAGTTTATACGTATTTTTCATTAGGAACTGCGCCTCACTTAATCCGTAATTGTTAGAATATTTTTTGGTTTTGTATAACACTTCATTCGAAAATTGTAATTTTATTGTCTTTAAGTAGTTTTTAGACTCAGCTTTTTTAAACTCATCGACAGAACGGTAATAAGGGTTTGAGTCTACAGTTAAACTAAGACTTCCACCTTGTATGTATACGGGGACCGGCCAGTCTCCACCTCCATATACCTCTTCGCTGTTTAAGTCTTCAGAAGTAAGTTTTAAGTTAACTTTTAAATCTGAAGACCTTGAATAATCTTCGATTACCCACAAGTTAGGATATTTAAACTCAAAACCTACAACATCATTTTTGTATGTTTTCCAGTTGGCGAAGAATGGGACTGGCTCTGGCATTAGACCGATATCTTTGGGAGTGGGGCTGGGTTGCAATGCTGGTTTGGAGTAGAGCTGTTTGCCCAAGTATATTCCGGTGACCGTTCCTACTCCCAACAACAAAATTCCTCCCACTACCCACAACCAAAGCTTAGATTTTGGGGTTTCTGGTGGAGTAACGGATTGAGGTTGGGGTGCTGGCTGGGCTGGGACGGGTGGAACTGGGTCCATATCTCAAGTTTAACATCTGTATAGCAACGATTGCAGTTTTTCTAAACTCATTCCACAGTCTTTAAGAATTCCCGACAGAGTTCCTTTTTTAATAACTTTGTGTTGAGGGATAATTATGGTTGCACGACCAATTGGCTTGCGATCTTTCCGAAGTTTTACGTGGCTTCCCTTCTGACTTGCGTTATACCAACCATCTCTAATAAAAGCCTTTGTTAATTCCTTTCCTGATACTTGAGGCAATTTAGACATTGACTACCACTGGTATCGAGGCCATAAATTCTTTTTGAGCTTCCTCAGGTGTCACATGGTAAAGTTCCCCATCGGCATCCTCTAGATACAGCTCGATTGCTTCAGTAATATTCTTTTTTGCTTCCTCAAAAGTTTCTCCTTGGGATAAACAACCAGGCAAATCGGGTACAGATACAGAATATCCGCCCTCTTCTTCTGGGGTAAAGATGGCATTATATTCCAAGACTTTGGCTTTTTTCCCTTTGCTCATATAGTCAATAATTGTATCACATCTTCGAGTATAATTGGGCCATGATTACGGCTAACGAGATTAGGCAAAAATATCTGGATTTTTTTGTAGCTCGGGGACACAAAATAATTCCACCAGCGCCTTTAGTTTTAGAAAACGACCCGACTACTCTGTTCACCTCTTCCGGTATGCAACCACTGGTCCCATATCTGTTGGGCCAACCACATCCGTCTGGAAAAGGATTGGTGAATTCTCAACCATCGTTTAGAGCCCAGGATATTGAAGAGGTGGGCGACAATCGGCACACCACTTTTTTTGAAATGTTAGGCAATTGGTCACTGGGAGATTATTTCAAAGAAGACCAACTATCTTGGTTTTACGAATTTCTCACCAGGGAGCTAAAACTTCCAGCAGAAAAACTATACGTGTCGGTGTTTGAAGGATACGAGTCGGTTCCCAAAGATGTAGAGACAGCCCAGATCTGGAAGAAATTAGGGATTCCTGAAAACAGAATTTTTTATTACGGGGTGGACAAAAATTGGTGGTCGCGCTCGGGAACACCAGACCAGATGCCAGCGGGAGAACCAGGTGGACCGGACAGTGAAGTGTTTTATGATTTTGGGACAAAGCACAATCCGAAATATGGGAAGGAATGTCATCCCAATTGTGAGTGTGGCAGGTTTTTGGAAATAGGTAACTCTGTCTTTATGCAATACAAAAAGGAAGCCGACGGATCACTCTCTGAACTTCCAAAGAAAAATGTAGATTTTGGGGGGGGATTAGAAAGGCTTACCGCTGCAGTTAATAACGATCCAGATGTTTTTAACATCGACGTCTTTATGGAGGCCAAAAAGATTTTGGTAGATGCCCAGACTGGGGGAGAAATTAAAAATATTCGAGTGATATTGGACCACATCCGGGCGGCAGTTTTTTTAATTGATGCTGGAGTAATACCATCAAATAAAATGCAGGGGTACGTATTGAGGAGGCTAATTCGCCGATCGGCAGTTCACGCTAGGCTAGCAGGTATTCGTTTGGCTAATTTATTGCCGAATTTGGTAAAAGGTTTTAGGGATTCTCAAAATAGTTCTGAAATTATTTTGGCAGAACTAAGCAAATTTGAGGAAACTTTAGAGAAAGGCATGAAACTGATTGGAAAGGTTTCTTCATTTGATTTATATCAAACGTATGGATTTCCGCCAGAGATCACAGACGAATTGTTGGAGCAAAAAGGAGAAAAATTAGACTGGGCAGAGTTTGAAAAACAAAAACAGGCTCACCAGGATTTATCAAGGATCTCCTCGAAAGGCATGTTTAAGGGGGGGCTGCAAGATCAGTCGGAGAAAACGACAAAATATCACACAGCGACTCACTTATTACATGCAGCTTTAAGACAAGTGTTAGGAAACCATGTTCAGCAAAAAGGTAGTAACATCACGGCTGAAAGATTAAGGTTTGACTTTTCGCATCCGAAGAAATTAAGCGCAGAAGAAATTAATACTATTGAGAAATTGGTTAACCAAAAAGTAGAAGAAGACCTTAAAGTTGAGAAATTAGAAATGGATAAAGATAAGGCTTTGACCATGGGGGCTTTGGCTTTTTTCCCGGAAAAATATCCGGCTAAAACCTCCGTTTATAAAATCGGGGAAATCTCCCTGGAACTATGCGGCGGGCCGCATGTGCAATCAACTGGGGAAATTGGTAGGATAAAGCTGACTCGCCAAGAACAAATCGGGGCGGGTATTCAGCGTGTATATGCCCAATTAGAATAATCACTATATGGACCTGCCTTTTTTTAAAAAAAATCCTCCTCCTGTCAGTCGCAAGTACTTGTTTGCGCTAGAGATTAGTCCGCAAACTGTAAAAAGTGCGGTGTGGAGTGTTGTCAATGACAAACCCCAAGTACTGGCAGTGGGGTCAGCGGTTAACTGGGATGAC